>BFBZ01000021.1_pt235 | contig 79390 bp, 68 predicted proteins | sample 1888401 | NCBI WGS metagenome assembly BFBZ01 (sample SAMD00112614, study PRJDB3348) | symbiont metagenome | host: Chara braunii
CTAGTGGATCGTCCGTCAAGCCGGACGATAACAGTTTCGGTGGTGGCGGCCTTCTCGGCACTAGCTAGCGCCGTTCCGTGTAGATCAATCCCGGCTCGAGTTCYGGCACGCTACCGATCGCATGGTCAGCTGCTCTCACGCCTTGAAATACGCGATCTGCGTCGTGGTCGCGAGGAGCTTGCCCGAGGGCGACCACAGCTCGCTGTTCTGATCGTGATAGCTGCGGTTGAACAGCTTGGCGTCGGCGGTCGCCAGCACATGCGTGATGTTCTCCGTCGCGAGCTCCTCGCGGCTGACATGGAAGTAGGTCGTCAGCGAYACCGTGCCGAACGGCACCACTTCGCTGCGGGCCTGGAACACACGGGGAAAAAAAGCATCCGACATCGACAGCAACGACAGGCAGTCGAGCTTGCGCGGCTTGCGGTCGGAGAGCCAAAGGCGCGAATAGCTGCTGAACGGCCCGGCGGTCGCTGAKGCGCCGTAATCGGGAGGTCCGTCCACAAAGCGGAAATCGTACTGCTTCGTCCATCCCACGTGGGTGTTGGGATGGCGTTTGACCTGATCGAATGGCGGCGTATCCGGCATCGGCGCCGGCTGATGCGACCAGGACGGCCGTCGTTCGGCGAACACGGCGGTGGCCAGGGTTGCGGGATCGGCACCCCCCTGGCTGAGCTCGACGAGCCAATGTTGCGATGAGCGGTTGGCCTTCACCAGCCGCACGTCGAGATCGAACGGGCCTTCGGCGATCGGCGCGCAATAATTCACCGTCACCGCCAGCGGGTCGCCCTGGATTTGCGGATGCTGGATCAGCGCGCGCAGCACGGTCGCCGCGGTCACGCCGCCGAACGGGCCGACGAAGGCCCAATAGTCCGGGCTGGTCCGGCCCTGCCAGCGGCTGTCACCCGCGGTGACACGTGTGGCCTCGTCGAACAAGTGCAGTTGCGGAGTGTCGGTCATGCATGCCTCCTGACGATCATCGTATGATGGGCGTCAGGTGAAAAGCAATTGGACACGCCTGCAATGACGTCACGCGTCAGCTGCAGAGGCGGCGAGGCAACGTTCGCTCACGCCCGCCGCGCGTGCGCCGGCGCCTGGAYCGGGCCGACCGGCACGTTCCAGATGTCGTCGGCATATTCGCGGATGGTGCGGTCGGAGGAGAACCACGCCATGCGCGCGACGTTGAGGATCGAGGCGCGGGTCCAGGCCGGCGCCGTCCGCCAGCGGGCGTCCACGCCGCGCTGGGCCTCATAATAGGAATCGAAATCGGCCGAGACCATGTAGTGGTCGAGATGGCGCAGCGCGTGCGCGATCGGCTCGAAGCGGCCCGGTTCGCCCGGCGAGAACAGGCCGGAGGCGATTGCGTCGATCGCCCGGGCGAGCCGCGGCGAACGGCGGATCACATCCGTTGCGTCCAGGCCCTGCTTGCGCCGGAGCATGACGTCATCGGCCTCCATGCCGAAGATCGCGATGTTGTCGGCGCCGACATTGTCGCGGATCTCGATATTGGCGCCGTCGAGCGTGCCGATGGTGATGGCGCCGTTCAGCGCCAGCTTCATGTTGCCGGTGCCGGAGGCCTCCATGCCGGCCGTCGAGATCTGCTCKGAGAGATCGGCCGCAGGAATGATCGCTTCCGCCAGGCTGACATTGTAGTCGGCGAGGAACACGACCTTGAGCCGGCCATCGATCGCCGGATCATTGTTGACGAGTTCGGCGACGTCGTTGATCAGCTTGATGATCAGCTTGGCGTAGCGATAGCTCGCCGCGGCCTTGCCGGCGAAGATCTTGACCCGCGGCACCCAGTCCGYCTGCGGGTTGTCCTTGATGTCCTGATAGAGCGCGATCGCCTCGAGGATATTCAGCAGCTGCCGCTTGTATTCGTGGATGCGCTTGATCTGCACGTCGAACAGCGCGCCGGGATCGATCCTGACATTCATCCGCTCGCCGATCAGGCGCGCCAGCTGCAGCTTGTTGTGCCGCTTCACCGCCCGGAACTTCTGCTGRAAGCCGCTGTCGGCCACGTAGCTCTCGAGGCTCGACAGCAAGGTCGGATCGTCSACGATGGCGTCGCCGCAGGCTTCGCACAACAGGCTGGTCAGCTTCGGATTGGCGAGCGTCAGCCAGCGGCGGAAGGTGATGCCGTTGGTCTTGTTGGTGATGCGGCCGGGATAGAGATGGTTGAGATCGTGGAACACGGTCTCTTTCATCAGGTCCGAATGCATCGCCGAGACGCCGTTGATGCGGTGCGAGCCGACGAAAGCGAGCTGGCCCATGCGCACGCGGCGGCCGCTCTTTTCGTCGATCAGGGACACCGAGGCGCGATATTCGATGTCGCCCGGGGCGCGCTGYTCGGCGAGCGCGAGATGCTGGGCGTTGATGCGGTAGATGATTTCGAGGTGCCGCGGCAGCAGTCGCTCGAACAGTTCGACCGGCCAGGTCTCGAGCGCTTCCGGCAGCAGCGTGTGGTTGGTGTAGGACAGCGTCGCGACCGTGATCTTCCACGCCTCGTCCCAGCGGAAATTGTGCAGGTCGACCAGGATGCGCATCAGCTCGGCGACGGCGAGCGAGGGATGGGTGTCGTTGAGCTGCACCGCRGCCTTCTGCGCCAGGCTGCGCARCTGGCCGTCGGAGCCGAGATGCCGCTTGACGAGATCCTGCAGCGAGGCCGAGACGAAGAAATATTCCTGCCGCAGCCGCAGCTCGCGGCCGGCGGGGCTCTCGTCATTGGGATAGAGGAACTTGCAGATCGCCTCCGCCCGCGCCTCTTCCGCCGATGCGCCGAGATAGTCGCCGGAGTTGAACACGTCGAGCTTCAGCGGATCGGGCGAGCGCGCCGACCACAGCCTGAGCGCATTGACGTGCTGGCCGCGCCAGCCGACGATCGGCGTGTCGTAGGCGACGGCCTGGACGGTCTCGCCGGGATGCCAGATGGCGCGGTCGCGGCCCTTGTCGTCGACATGCTCGACGCCGCCGCCGAAATGGAYGTGGTAGACCACCTCCGGGCGCTGGAACTCCCAGGGATTGCCGAAGGACAGCCAGACGTCGGGAAATTCGTGCTGCCAGCCGTCGATGATCACCTGGCGGAACAGGCCGAAATCATAGCGGATGCCGTAGCCGATCGCGGGGATCTGCACGGTCGCCATGCTTTCCATGAAGCAGGCCGCAAGCCGTCCAAGACCGCCATTGCCGAGCGCGGCGTCGGGCTCGCATTTGCGCAGGTCCATCAGGCCGACGCCGAGATCACCGAGCGCGGTCTCGAACACCTTCATCAGGCCCATATTGTTGAGCGCGTCGGTGAACAGACGGCCGATCAGGAATTCGAGGCTGAGGTAATAAACGCGCTTGCGCCCGGCATCGTAGCTCTCTTTGTCGGCGGTCAGCCAGCGATGCACGATGCGGTCGCGCAAGGTCAGGGCTGCAGCGTGGTACCAGTCCTGCGGCGTCGCCTGGCTCGCTTCCTTGCCGATCGCGAGCCGGAGCTTGGCCAGGATGTCGCTCTTGATCTCAGCCACGGCCAATTCATCGACGGGCTGGCCGGTGCTTACGAAACTGCGCTGGGACGGCTGATCTGTCACCTTGAAACCTGTGATGCTACGAGGAACCGGTAAAAGCATACGATGGTTGCGTGCCGACCGAAACCCGGGGAAAGGCTGGTCCGCACAGCAAGGTGATGGAAAATGATGCAAGGTTTGGGCCGGGTTCCCGCAATGAACGTGATTGCTGATGCTGCAAGTGCGTTGGGCAGAAAGCCGCATCGCTCACGAGAACCGGGCGCTCAGAGCATCCTGGCCTGACAGCAGGTTCTCTGCGGTGAGCGGCTGCAAAAGCCCCGCTCGACACACAACTCCTCCGGCAAATCGTCGAGACGTCGGTGGGCAGCTGCACCGGGCGTCGAGATCGTGGCTGTCATCGCTGACCTCCTGCCCTGAAAGGGATGGACAATCGGCTTGGAACAAATTAAGAACATTTTAGCAGGCGATCGTTATCCTTGAATCCGATTCGATCCGCTGCCGGACCCTCCAGTCTCAGAGCATCACGCGAGGACACGCATGTCCACCGTTGCCTTCGATCCCCTGGCCCTGACCCGTATTGCCGATTTCGCGCGCACGCTGACGCGGCTGCACAAGACGGCGCGGCGCCGTGCGGTCGACGACGACCAGATCGACCGCGCGTTCAACGCGGTCTGCATGTCGGTCTGGGGCTACACCATCGACGACATTTCCGATGATCTGTTCTCTGCCACCGACCACACCTTTCTCGATGGKCTGGACGAGGCGCGGGCGCGCATCTTCGCGGCCGAGCAGGGCTATGAYCTGGTCGATGACGAGGGCATGCTGACGGATTGGTGGGGCTTCTGCTGGATGATCCTGGCCGAGAAGCGCGGCCTGCTGACGCCCGACAACCGCGCCGCCACGCGGGCGGCGATCGAGGAGAAATATCTGGAAGCGCCGAATGTCATCGGCGTGATCGTCGGCCGCTGAGTTCGCGGCGCGTCCTTGCGCCTGCGGCGAAGCGTGCGAGAGTTGCGCGCAGGCTCAATTCACATCCGCGCGTTTCTCGCGGCTTGTCGCCGGCTTCGGCGCGATGCTCATCGGCGAAGCGATGCTCAAGGGCAATGCGACGCTGGCACTGACCTCGGCCGTGGCTCCGGTGGCCTGGGTATCGCTGGTGACCATCTCGGCGCGCACCGGCGCGACTTTCATCTCACTCAGCCGCGCGCGCATGTCGGAGTTCAGCCCAGGATAGGACGAGACCGGCTGGAAATCGGCCGGCTGGCCGCCCCCGCCACGCGGGCCGGAATAGGCGACCAGCCCGTCGCTGGTCGCGATGATGTCACCCGGGCGCAGCGAGGTATCGAGCGACAGGTCGACCGGCGCCAGACCGGCCGGATCGCGGCCGTTGCAGGTGCAGTCGGCGCGCAGCGCCTGGCGATAGGCGAACGCGGTCTCGCTATCGGCGTAGCGCTCGCCATTGGCAGCAGTGGCCCAATCGATGTTCGAGCCGAAATAGACCTTGGTTGGGCTTGCCGGGCAGAACGCCTGGCACATCTGCGCCGGCGAGGCGAGGCCTCGCGTCAGCGGGAAATAGCGGCCATCGCATGTGCGCACACAGAACGCYGCGCCCGATCCGCTGGCGGCCGCGCGCGGCTGCGGGGCGGCCTGCGGAGCGGTGCCGAACGGGTCGGCGCCGACATTGGCCTGCGGGGCCGGCCGCTGGGYMGACGGCTTGCTGAAGCCGCCAAAMAGGAAATCGAACARGCCTTGCGCGGCGGCGCCAGGAGGCGCCGGCGTGGCCGCTGCAGCCATGCCGATCGCGCCGGCGACGAGCACGCGGCGGCGAAACCGCCGGAACGACCACACGTGACGCAACGCTCACTCCATCCTCAGCGCAGCCACACGTTCCCCGCGCCATGCGCGGCGGGGTGACGATGGGCCATCGACAGAGCCGTGCCTCGGGCACGGCCCTGTCAGCTTGGCGGTAACCTTAACGGAGGATGGTAAATGACCCGTGTGTGCCGGCGCCGAATGCAGCGCGGCGCCGSCCGCGCCTCAGAGAAATTCGCGCGCTTTGTACAGGGCGCGGAACGGCAGGCCGGCAGCGGCGAAGGTCTCCGCGGCGCCTTCTTCGCGATCGACCATGGTGAACACCAGCGACACATTGGCGCCGGCCTCGCGCAGAGTCTCGACGGCCTTCATCGCCGAGCCGCCCGTGGTSGTGACGTCCTCGACCACGACGATGCGCTTGCCGGCCAATGTCTCGTCGCGGGTCAGGCCTTCGATGGCGAGCTTGGCGCCGTGCTCCTTCGGCTTCTTGCGCACGAAGAAGGCGGCGATCGGGTGGCCCTTGATCCAGGAAATCTGTGCGATCGCGCCGGCCAGCGGCACCGCGCCCATTTCCAGTCCGCCGATATAGTCGAAGCCCTCGTCCTTCAGCGCCTCATAGGTGAGCTCGGCGAGCAAAGTGGCGCCTTCCGGGTCCATCATGGTGGGCTTGAGGTTGAAGTAGAAATCGCTCTTGCGGCCGGAGGCCAGCGTCACCTCGCCGCGGCCGAACGAGCGCCTGCGGATGATCTCGAGGAGGCGGGCGCGGGAAGCGGATTTCGACACGGCGGTTTCCCCTGAGGGTCTCTGAAGCTTGGGTGGCGCAATCTATCGAGGCGACGAGGCCGAAGCCAGCGGCCAGCATGTCTCATCAACAGAGCTACGTTTGGCGCTGGGGCCGGTTTCGGGCTACTGGGAAGCCAGCYTGCTTGCAAGAGAATTCCCGGGAAGGACCGCTCATGACGATCGAACTGCACACCTGGAACACGCCGAACGGCCGCAAGATCTCGGTCGCATTGGAGGAGATGGGTCTGGCCTATCGGGTGATCCCGGTCGACATCACCAAGGGCGCCCAGATGGCGCCTGCGTTCCTGGCGATCAGCCCGAACAACAAGATCCCGGCCATCGTCGATCCCGACGGTCCGGATGGCCACCCGGTCAGCGTGTTCGAGTCGGGCGCGATCCTGCTCTATCTGGCTGAGAAGACGGGACAGTTCCTGCCGAAATCCCTGGCCGGACGGATCCCGGTCTATGAATGGCTGATGTGGCAGATGGGCGGCTTCGGCCCGATGCCGGGTCAGGTGCACCATTTCATCGCGCTCGAAAACGAGCAGGACCGCGCCTACGGCCTCAAGCGCTACATGGCTGAAATCGTCCGCCTGTATGGCGTGCTCGACCGCCGGCTGGCGTCGCATGAATTCGTCGCCGGCGATCTCTCGATCGCCGATTTCGCCATCCTCGGTTGGGCCTGGCGCCACCCCCGCCATAAGGTCSACCTCGCCGACTTCCCCCACGTCAAGCGCTGGTACGACACGCTGATGGCCCGCCCGGCCGTGAAGCGTGGCATGGAGGCGAAGCTGGATTGAGGCTGCGCGATGCAGTCCCGCCGTGCCRGCTCCATCGTGCCGTCATCACATCCCCATTCTTCAGGGCCTGCCGCAATCGGGCCTTTCGAAGCATGGCCGCAAGGGGACGATGGCCGACGGTCTCCCGATATCCGCGCCWTGCACCGGAAYGGTCAGGTCGCCGCAGGCGGCGAGACTTTCAGGCGATCCGCGAGGCGGCCGCCGCGCTCCAGCACGCCAGCCATGCTCAGCAACATGCCAACGAGCAGGATCRCCGCCACGAATGGCACGGAGTRGCTGATCATCGCGAGCACGGTTGCTCCCAGGGCGACGGTCACCCCGATCTCTAGCGGCGGGACTGGCTCGTTSGCGTCGATACGGACCTTCCAGTGCAKCATGATCGCTRCCGCGACCATCGGCATGTCGTAGATCATCGCATAGGGCGTCACGATGATGCTGCCGATGGCGATCAGCGCGATGGTTCCGCTGTCGATGCCGCGCCGGCTCGCCCGCCAGATCAGCACGGCGACGAGGCAGGAGAGGATGAGCTGGAGTCCGTATCCGATCGCGGGCGGCGCACCGATGGAATGGGCGCCTGCGATGACCGTCGGCATCATGTGATCGAGGCTGGACTGGTTGGCCTGCAGCAGCGCCTGATAGCTCGGGAAGCGCRCGATCCATTGCAGCCAGATCGACCCGTCGATGGTGGCGCTGGTGATCACGACGACGATCAGCGTCGTCACGACCGCAGCACCAATGGCCCGCCAATTCCGCGAGGCCAGCAGCACGATCGGCATCAGCAGCACGAATTGCGGCTTGTAGGCGAGCAGGCCGAGCAGGGCGCCGGCGACCAAGGGGCGCGTCGCGAGCAGCCGCAAGCCGCCGATCAGCAGGGCGGCGGAGAGGAAGCCGTTCTGGCCGGTGATCGCGTTGATCAAGGTGGTCGGCGCGGCGACCAGCGCGAGGCCGGGCAGCGAGAGCCAATCCCGCCCCAGGCTTGCCAGGGCGTAGAGCGCGAAGGTGACCGCGATCCAGCAGACATAGGCGGCCGGCAGCGCCATCATGCCAAGCGGGATCAGCGCGAGCAGGAAGGTCGGCGGATAGGGATAAGGAAAGCCGCCGCCTGAGAGCGAAGGGTCCAGCTGCTGCTGATAGGCGGCCAACGCGAACGGATCGTAGATGCCGGCGCCGGCCAAAGCMGCAAATTTGCCGAACGACCACAGGCCGGAAAAGTCGCCGAATGGTGGCTGTGGCGATGACAGCCACCAGCTGACGAGATAGGTGCCGTTGTAGAGCGTCAGCGCGACGAGCAGGATCAGCACGGCGCGCCGGTCGCGCGTAAGGCTGGGGGCTGCAGTTGATGTCGCGGTCATGGTGGTCGGCGTARTGTGTGCATCAAGCGATGGAAGGCGTCACGCGATCGCTCGCCTGTCCATCCAGCGATCTTGCCCATCTCCGCTGCAAGCGGCGTTACCAACGGCCGCGCCGTGCGCGTCAATGGCCATCATGCTCAACGAAGGGTAAAGCCATCGCAAGTAGCGAAGATGGCGTAGGCGATGAGCCCGCGTCGCCGCGGTCTGCATGTGTCTCATGCGCAAACTGCCCGTCGAGCTACTTTGTCGCAGGCTGGGCACGTTGCTTTGTCGGGCAAATCAAGCGGAGATTCCCGCGCATCCCGCCGCCACATGAGGGGCGCTTCGCGAACGTCACGGATCGTCGGCAGTGGGATGCGATGGGCATGTTCCGCTGCAGCATGGTTCGGCCATGCGGACGAACAGCGGAGCATGCACGGTCAAGTCGCGCGGTCCTGATATCCCGATGCTGATATCAACTCACGGCGGAGCGCTTGCTTCGCGTGGGGATGGTGGCCAGCAAGCCCGGCGCACCAGGGAGAACGCGWAGCAGCCGTTAAAGCCGTCGCGCAGGGAGGGCCGGGTCTGTCCGGCTGAACCTGTGGTACCTGCCGCCTGCATTTTTTTCCGCAGGCGGGCCGCAGGCCTCAGCCGAGGCCTGGCCTTCCCTGCGCCCTCATCGAATTCTCGAGGGCGGGAGCCACACAACACTCGGGCGGATCACGCCGCGAGAAGGCGGGGGCATGTCCGCTCACCGGTCGGCTGATCGTGAGGAGTAGCTGATTGTGCACGAGGCGCTCCAAGGAACTCCCTGCCCACCCGTCCCCTGGACGGAGAGGGGCGCCTGTCATGAGCGCAGCGAATGGGAGGCGGGTGGGGKGATCTGTCCACGCAGACCAGCGTGTGCGGAGACATCACCCCACCCCGCTCGCCCGCTTCGCGTGCGACCGACCCTCCCCGTCCAGGGGAGGGTGGCAGCCTGCTCTGGGCTGGTGGCAAGGGCGATACTCGTATGAGCGTGCGCTCAGCCGTCATTGCGAGCGCAGCGGAGCGATCCAGGCTGTGGCTGCGGAACGATTCAGGAGTGTTTCGCTGCGATCGCAATGACGGAAGAAAGATCAACGCATGCGGATCAATGCGCCTCGTCCCAATTGTCAGCRGCCCGCGCGTCGACGTGCAGCGGCACCGATAGCAGCACGGCCGGGAAGGGGGCGTCCTGCATGACGTGCTGCACCACCGGCAGGGTCGCAGCGACTTCGTCGTCCGGCACCTCGAAGATCAATTCGTCATGCACTTGCAGCAGCATCTGCGCGGAGAGTTTCTTCTCCGCGAGCGCATCCTCGACGCGTGTCATGGCGCGGCGGATGATGTCGGCGGCGGTGCCCTGCAGCCGCGCGTTGATCGCGGCGCGTTCGTTGAAGGCGCGCACCGAGGCGTTCGACGCCTTGATCTCGGGATAGTGGCACTTGCGGCCGAACAGCGTGGTGACATAGCCGTGCTTGCGACAGAATTCGCGCGTTTCGTCCATATAGGCACGGATGCCGGGGAAGCGCTCGAAATAGCGCTTGATATAGGCCGACGCCTCTTCGCGGGCGATGCCGAGCTGGTTGGCAAGGCCGAAGGCGGAGATGCCGTAGATGATGCCGAAATTGATCGCCTTCGCCCGGCGGCGCACCTCGCTCGGCATGTCCTTGATCGGCACGCCGAACATCTCCGACGCCGTCATTGCGTGAATGTCGAGCCCGTCCTTGAAGGCCTGTTTCAGCACCGGAATATCGGCGATCTCCGCCAGCAGCCGCAGCTCGATCTGCGAGTAATCCGCCGACACCAGTTTGTGGCCTGGCGTGGCGATGAAGGCGCGGCGGATCTTGCGGCCATCCTCGGTGCGCACCGGAATGTTCTGCAGATTCGGTTCGTTCGACGACAACCGTCCCGTCGTGGTCGCCGCGAGCGCGTAKGTGGTGTGCACGCGCTGGCTCTGCGGATTGACATAGGTCGGCAGYGCATCGGTGTAGGTCGATTTCAGCTTCGAGACCTGGCGCCATTCCAGGATTTTGCGCGCGAAATCATTGCCCTGCTCGGCGAGGTCATCGAGAATCGAGGCGGAGGTCGACCACGCGCCGGTCTTGGTCTTGGTGCCGCCCGGCAGGCCCATCTTGCCGAACAGGATGTCGCCGATCTGCTTGGGACTGCCGACATTGATCGGCTCGCCGGCCAGCTCCTGCAGTTCGGCCTCGACGCGTGCCGCGGTCTGGGCAAAATCGCCGGACAGCCGCGACAGCACCTGGCGGTCGATCGCGATGCCCCTGCGCTCCATCCGCGCCAGCACGGTCACCAGCGGCCGCTCCAGCGTCTCGTAGACCGCGGTCATGCGCTCGGCGACCAGCCGCGGCTTCAGCACCCGCCACAGCCGATGGATGACGTCGGCCGCCTCGGCCGCATGCGCTGTCGCGCGATCGATGGCGACCTGCTCGAAGGTCAGCTTGTTCTTGCCGCTGCCGACCAGCTCGCCTTCCCCGACGACGGCGTGCGCGAGCACGTGCTCTGCCAGCGACTCGAACTTCTGCGAACCTCGCCCTGCGTCGAGCGCGTAGCTCATCAGCTGGACATCGTCGACGTTTGCGAGCGTGATGCCGTGTTGCGCCAGCAGCACGGCGACGAATTTAATGTTGAAGCCGATCTTGAGAATGCCGGCCGATTCCAGCACCGGCTTCAGCGCAGCCAGCGCGTCGCAGTCCTTGACCTGGTCCGGCGCGAGGCCGGCATCAAACAGGCCGCCGCCGTCGCCGGCCTGGCGATGCGCCAACGGAATATAGCAGGCATCGTTGGGCGCCAGCGCCAGCGCGATGCCGCAAAGGCTCGCCTGCATCGGATCGATCGAATTCGCCTTGGCCTCGATAGTGACGCGGCCGAGATCATGGATGCGCGCGATCCAGGCGTTCAGCTCGGGCAGGCTGCGGATCGTCTGATACTTTTCGCGATCGATGCGCGCGCTCTTCGCTGCTTCCGCGCGCGCCTCGGCGAGGCTCACCGGTGTGCCCTTGCTCATCGCCGATTTGTCGGTGCGCGGATCCCCCGTTTTGGGAGCAGCGGCCGCCGGCTTGCCCGCTGCGTTYGTCCCTGCGCTGGCAGCAGCGGGCGCGGGTACGGCTGTGCCGCCGCCGCTCTTGAGCTGCTGATTCGCCGCGACGTCGGCCGGATCGATCTGCGAATATTCGGCCACCCTCCGCGTCAGCGTGGTGAACTCCATCGCCTTGAGGAAGGCGATCAGCTTGCGCGGATCGGGCTCGTGCACCGCGAGGTCGTCGAGCGGCACCTCCAGCGCGACATGATCATCGAGCAGCACCAGCTGGCGCGAGATCCGCGCCTTCTCGGCGTTCTCGATCAGCGCCTCGCGGCGTTTCGGCTGCTTGATCTCGGCGGCGCGCGTCAGCAGCCCTTCGAGATCGCCGTAATCATTGATCAACTGCGCCGCGGTCTTGATGCCGATGCCGGGTACGCCCGGCACGTTGTCGGTGGAATCGCCCGCCAGCGCCTGCACCTCGACRACYTTCTCCGGCGGCACGCCGAATTTCTCGATCACCTCGGCTGTGCCGATGCGGCGGTCCTTCATCGTGTCGTACATCGTGACGCAGTCGTTGACGAGCTGCATCAGGTCCTTGTCGGACGACACGATGGTGGTGGTGGCCCCGCGCTCGCAGGCGAGCCGCGCATAGGTCGCGATCAGGTCGTCGGCCTCGTAGCCTGCCTGTTCCAGGCAGGGCAGATCGAAGGCGTGCACCGCCTCGCGGATCAGCGCGAATTGCGGGATCAGGTCGTCCGGCGCCGGCGGCCGGTGKGCCTTGTAATCGGCGTAGATCTTGTTGCGGAAGGTCACTTCCGACTTGTCGAACACGATGGCCAGATGCGTCGGCCGGTCGGTCTCGGGCATGTCGCGGAGCAGCTTCCACAACATGTTGCAGAAGCCAAGCACGGCATTGACGTTCAGCCCGTCGGACTTGCGGTTGAGCGGCGGCAGCGCGTGATAGGCACGGAAGATGTAGGACGAGCCATCGACCAGGAACACGTGGTCGCTCTTGGTGGCTCCCTTGGCCGCGCCTTGGGTGGCGGCAGCAGGCACAGGGGCGGCGGGGCTGGTGGCGGCAGTTTTCTGGGGCGCTTTGGGCATGTGCGCAATGTAGGGATTTTCGCTCATATTGACAGCCACGCCGACGCCGAGCGCACCGGATTTTTCCGACCCTCAGTTGGGCCCAGCGCAGCGGACCAGGAAGTCCATGACGGCCCGAATGAGCGGCGAGTGCCTGAGGTCGCGATGAACGACGAGCCAGATGTCGCGGCCGACGCCCCCCTGGCGTTCGTCATAGCGGATCAGGCCAGGATCGTTGTCGCCGACAAAATGCGGCAGGGCGGCTAYGCCCAGGCCCGCCCGCGCCGCTGCGGCCTGGCTCTCGAGATCACCGGTCTGGAGCACGATCTCGCGCCGGCCAGCGATCGCCTTCAACCATTGCTGCTGGGGCGCCGAGTCCATGCTGGCATCGTAGGCGATGAAGCCGAGCGCGTGCTGCGGCGTYTCCTTGAGATAGTGAGGCGCGCCATAGAGGCTGAAACCGAAGCGGCCGACCTTGCGTGCGATCAGGCCGGGCTCGTCGGGACGCGACAGCCGCAGGGCAATGTCGGCTTCCCGGCGGTTGAGCGATGCGATGCGCTTCTCCCCGATCAGCTTGATGGCGATGGCCGGATGCTGACGGCGCAACTCGACCAGCCGCGGCGCGATGATCCTGTTGGCAAGCGTCGGTGGCGCGCTGATCGAGACCTCGCCCGTCAGTCCCGGACGCGATGCCACCACGGCCCGTTCGATCGCGAAGGCGGCGTGTTCCATTGGACTGGCGGCCGCGGCAAGGCGACGGCCATCCTCGGTCAGCGTGTAGGTCCGCGCGCGCCTGTCGACCAGCTTGATCTTCGTGGTGCGCTCCAGCGCCGCGACGCGGCGCGCGACCGTGACATGATCGACGCCGAGGGCGCGTGCGGCTGCAGACAGCGTGCCCTCGCGGGCAAGCGTCACGAAATGATGGAGGTCGGTCCAGTCGATCTGCATGTGCGAATATTCACAATGGACGAGACAGGATGGGCAATTCCGCAGATCGAAAATGCAGACCACAATGTTTCGATGCAGGCAAGATCAAGGAGGCGGATATGGCCGTTGTCGTTCATGCGAAGGCGCCGGGTGGCGCAGAAAATCTGCTGCTGGAAACCGTCGAGCTGCCGGAGCCGAGGCCGGATGAAATCCGTCTGCGCCAAACCGCGATCGGCGTGAACTTCATCGACATCTATCAGCGCAGCGGTCTCTATCCGCTTCCGGATCGGGTYCCCGGCGTCGAAGCCGCSGGAATCGTGACGGCGAAGGGCKCGGACGTGACCGGCCTGTCCGTCGGCGACCGGGTTGCCTATGCCGGCGGGCCGGCCGGCGCCTATGCTTCAGAGCGAAATCTCCCGGCCTGGCGCGCAATGCCGCTGCCCGACTCCGTTTCGGACGCGCGCGCGGCTTCGACCTTGCTGAAGGGTATCACCGCCGCGATGCTGCTCGGTCGAACCTATGTCGTCGGACCCGGAACGACCCTCTTGGTGCATAGTGCTGCCGGTGGGCTCGGCCAGGTGCTGACACGGTTGGCGCGGCTGCGCGGCGCGACCRTCATCGGTACGGTGAGCTCGGAGGCCAAGGCGGATCTCGCGCGCGCCGCTGGTGCCCACCATCTGATCGTCGGGCGGGACGCGGATTTTGTCGATGCCGTCAGGCGATGGACCGCCGGACGCGGCGTCGACGTGGCCTATGATGGTGTCGGCGGCAGAACCCTGGCGCGGACACTCGCCTGCGTCAGGCCGTTCGGGATGGTTGCCAGCATCGGCCAGTCTGCCGGTCCGATCCCAGATATTGCCGTCGAGGAACTGGGGCCGCGGCGCAGCCTGTCTCTGGCGCGTCCGAGCGTGATGGCCCATGTTAACGATGTCGCTGACTATCGCAGGGACGCCGAGATCGTTCTCGCCGCATTGGCCAATGGTGAACTCGGCGGCGACGGCACACCCTATCCGCTTGCGCAGGCCGTCCAGGCCCATCTCGATCTCGAAAGCGGCCGCAGTCGTGGCGCGCTCTATCTGGTGCCGTGATGGCGACGCTACTCCGCCGGCTGCAGGGCAGCGCGCGGCTTCGGCGGGGCGATCCAGAACGCGATCGGGCGCTCGAACAAGAAGCGGGCGCCGAAGCTCAGGGCGAGTCGCCAGATCGCGAGCGCGCCGAGCACGCCAGCGATGGTGACGAGCAGGGAGATCGTGCCGATGTCAGCAATGACGCCCGTTTTCAGCAGAACCGTGCGCGTGGCCGCCATCGGCAGGAAGAAGGCGAGATAGATCACGATGGAATGTTCGCCGCAGAACCGCAGCGCGTTGAGCAGCTGCGCGCGGGCGAGCAGCGTGCCCGCGATGATGATGGCGACCGCACCGGCATAGCCGAGCAGCAACGAGATCACCGGCCACTCGCTGACGCCGAGGCTGACCAGGCCCTGGTTGATCACCGCCCAGGCGAGCAGTCCGGCGATGGCGATCAGGGGCTGGGACCGCGCCCGCTCCGACAGCGCGAAGATGTAACGCGCAAACAAATAACCCGAGTAGATGTAGACGAAGCGGGCGCAGAACTCGTCGATCATGGTCCAGCCCGTCGCGATATGCGTCATTTCGAGACCGGCCGCGATGCCCCAGATCACCGGCGCCGGCACCTTGCGTGTCAGCTTGATGACGACGAAGAAGATCGGCAGCAGATAGATGAACCACAGCGTGCCGAACGGCTCGATGAAGGATTCGAGATAGAGATAGCCKGCATGCGGCCARCCGCCCGTGGCCGCGAACGCCGGGGCCTTGAAGCCGAATTGGATGGTGACCCACAGAGCGTAGAAATAGGCGAAGTGGACGACCTTACGGTCCAGATAGGTGCGCCAGTCGCGGTCGATCACCAGCGGCAAGAAAAGGCCCGAAATCAGGAAGAAATCCGGCATCCGGAACGGCTTGGCGAAGGCGACGACGGCGTGCATGAAGCCGGTTTCKCCCGCGGCGAGTTCGACCCCGAGCACCGAATGCATCATCACGACCATGATGATGCAGATGCCTTTGGCGTAGTCGACCCAGTCGATGCGCGCCACGGTTCCAACCGTCTGCGGCGTGCCATTTGCGGTCATGCGGTCCCCCTGTGGCGCGGAGCTGCCGCATTGTCGGGCAGAGCTGTTAATACTCCCTGCCTGTCATCCAAACGTCATGCCGTTTTCTAAATTCCCCTTGACCCGCAATTGGTCTAAGAGGCGGGTGCATTAACCATGAAGGATGGGTTTTCATGCGAATTGCGATGATCGGCACGGGTTATGTGGGGCTGGTGTCCGGTGCCTGCTTCGCCGATTTCGGCCACCAGGTCACCTGCGTGGATAAGGATGAAAGCAAGATCGCCGCGTTGCATCGTGGAGAAATCCCGATCTTCGAGCCCGGCCTGGATGCGCTGGTCGCAGCGAATGTGAAGGCCAAGCGGCTCGATTTCACCACCGATCTCAAGCAGCCCGTCGCCGACGCGGATGCGGTCTTCATCGCGGTCGGCACGCCGTCACGGCGCGGCGACGGCCATGCCGATCTTACTTACGTCTATGCTGCCGCGCGCGAGATCGCGGCCTGCCTGACCGGCTTCACCGTKGTCGTGACCAAATCGACGGTGCCTGTCGGCACCGGTGACGAGGTGGAGCGCATCATCCGCGAGACCAATCCGTCGGCCGATGTCGTGGTCGCCTCCAATCCGGAGTTCCTGCGCGAGGGTGCTGCGATCCGCGATTTCAAATGGCCCGATCGCATCGTGGTCGGCACTGCCGACGAGCGCGGCCGCAAGGTGCTCGGCGACATCTATCGTCCGTTGTCGCTGAACCAGGCGCCGATCATGTACACGGCCCGGCGCACCGCCGAACTGATCAAATACGCCGCCAACGCGTTTCTCGCGACCAAGATCACCTTCATCAACGAGGTTGCCGATCTCGCCGAGAAGGTCGGCGCCGACGTGCAAGAGGTGGCGCGCGGCATCGGTCTCGACAACCGCATCGGCGCGAAGTTCCTGCATGCCGGTCCGGGCTTCGGCGGCTCGTGTTTCCCGAAGGACACGCGCGCGTTGATCAAGATCGCGCAGGACAATGACACCCAGCTGCGCATCGTCGAGTCGGTGCTCGCCGTCAACGACAACCGCAAGCGAGCGATGGCCCGCAAGGTGGCGCACGCCGTCGGCGGCAATCTGCGTGGCAAGACGATCGCGGTGCTGGGTCTCACCTTCAAGCCCGAGACCGACGACATGCGCGAGGCGCCGTCGATCCCGCTGGTCACCGGGCTGCTCGACATGGGCGCCAAGGTGCGCGCGCATGATCCGGTCGGCATCGAGCAGGCCAAAAAGGAGCTGCCGGAGATTGCCTATTACGACGACCCCTATGATTGCGCGACAGGGGCCGATGCGATCGTGCTGGTCACCGAATGGGTGCAGTACCGCGCCATGGATCTTGATCGCCTCAAGGAGGTGATGGCCCATCCCGTCGTGGTCGACCTGCGCAACGTCTATCGCCCCGACGAGATGGCGGCGCACGGCTTCATCTATGAGAGCGTCGGCAGGCCCTCGGCCAAGGGGGCGTGATGCGGCGTGTGTGACAGGGCGTTGTCATACCCCGCGCAGGCGGGGTATCCAGGATGCCCGATCGTCGTGGTCCGCGAGATCGGCGTTTACTGGATTGTCCGCCGCCCGCGGGCAATGACGGGTTCMGCGATTGCCTCTGCGCTTTGACACACCGCTGCCGATCGACGCCGTGCTGGACGCATTGTCCGGCACGCTCGAACGCAGCAACACGGCCGTGCTGGTCGCCCCGCCCGGCGCCGGYAAGACCACGCGGGTGCCGCTCGCGCTGCGCGATGCGCCCTGGGTGGGGGATCGGAAGATCATCGTGYTGGAGCCGCGCCGCATCGCGGCCCGCGCCAGCGCCGAGCGGATGGCRAAGTCGCTCGGCGAGCGCGCCGGCGASACCGTCGGCTATCGCGTGCGGTTCGGCTCCAAAGTGTCGCGCGCGACCCGCATCGAAGTGGTCACCGAAGGCATCTTCACCCGGCAGATTCTCGACGATCCCGAAYTGACCGGCATTGCCGCCGTGCTGTTCGACGAATTCCACGAGCGCTCGCTCGATGCCGATCTCGGCCTYGCGCTTGCCCGTGACGCGCAGCAGGGGCTGCGTGAGGATCTGCGCATCCTGGTGATGTCGGCAACGCTCGACGGCGCCCGCGTCGCCAGGCTGCTCGGTGATGCGCCGGTGGTCGAGAGCGAGGGCCGCGCCTTTCCGGTCGAGACGCGCTATGTCGGCCGCAAGCCGGATGCACCGGTCGAGCGCCAGATGGCTGAGACGATTGCCAGCGCACTGCGCGCGGATGCCGGTTCGGTGCTGGCGTTCCTGCCGGGCGCGGCCGAGATCCGGCGCACCCAGACCATGCTCGCCGAGCGGGTCCACGATGCCAGCGTCGAGATCGTGCCGCTGTTCGGTGCGCTCGATGCTGCGGTCCAGGACCGCGCCATCTCGCCCGCGCCGAAAGGCGGCCGGAAGGTGGTGCTGGCGACATCGATCGCCGAGACGTCCTTGACCATCGAGGGCGTGCGCATCGTGGTSGATTCCGGCCTYGCCCGYGTGCCGCGCTACGAGCCTGATATCGGCCTGACGCGGCTTGAGACGGTGCGGGCCTCGCGCGCGGCGGTCGATCAGCGCCGCGGCCGTGCCGGACGGACCGAGCCCGGCGTCTGCTACCGGCTCTGGGACGAGCCGCAGACCGCCTCGCTGGCTGCTYATACACAGCCGGAAATACTCAGCGCCGATCTGTCCTCGCTGGTGCTCGATCTCGCGCAATGGGGTGTCAGCGATCCCGCCACATTGAGCTTCCTCGATCCGCCGCCGCAGCCGGCCTGGAAGGAGGCCCGTGATCTCCTGAACGAGCTCGGTGCGCTGGATGRCGAYGGAAGGCTGACGGATGAGGGCAGGCGGCTGCGAGCGCTGGCGCTGCCGCCGCGGCTCGCCCGCATGATCGTCGATGCCGCCGATCATGGCGCCGCGGCGCAGGCGGCGGACATCGCGGCCATCCTGACCGAGCGCGGTCTGGGCGGTGACAGCGTCGATCTGGAGGTCAGGCTCGACCAGTTCCGCCGCGACCGCTCGGCGCGGGCGCAGAGCGCGCGCGATCTGGCGCGGCGCTGGGCGCAGCAGGTCGCGACSTCTSCCTCGCYGCAWGAYGACGGCGMRCTGACGACCGGKCTGATGCTCGCTTTCGCCTTCCCGGATCGGGTGGCGCGCAACCGCGGCAATGGCAGTTTYKTGCTGGCGAATGGCCGCGGCGCCGCCGTCGAGCAGACGTCGTCACTGGCGCGGGTGYCCTATATCGCAGTGGGCGAACTGACCGGAACGGCGGCGAACGGCCGCATCCTGCTCGCGGCGCCGCTCGCGATCGAGGACATCGAGCGTCATTTCGCGGCTCACATCGAAGCGAAGGACGAGGTCAGTTTTGATCGCGACGCCATGACGCTTCGCGCGCGGCGCCGGCGCAAGCTGCACGCGATCACCTTGGCCGACGCGCCGGTCGCGCTGACGCCGTCGGAGGAGACCGCGCACRTTTTCGCGGACGGSATCTSMGCGGYCGGCCTCGACCGACTGCCCTGGTCCAAGGCTGCGAAACAATGGCGGGACCGGGTGATGTTCCTGCGCAAGGCGGAGGGCGACAGCTGGCCGGATCTGTCCGACACCGGCCTGATCGAGCGCCGCGACGACTGGCTGGTGCCGCTGCTYGCRRACAAGAYYKCGCTCAAGGACATTTCACCCGGTGACGTTTCCGATGCGGTGATGGCGCTGCTGCCCTGGGATCTGCGCGCGCGGCTCGACCGGGAGGCGCCGACCCATTTCGAGGCGCCGACYGGCACCATGTTGGCCATCGACTAYGAGGCGGAGCAGGGGCCGACCATTGCGGTGCGGTTGCAAGAGCTGTTTGGCCTCAAYAYCCATCCGTCGATCGCCAGGGGGGCCRTTCCGCTGGTGCTCGAGTTGTTGTCACCCGCCCAACGGYCGGTGCAGGTGACACGCGATCTGCCCGGCTTCTGGCGCGGCTCCTACGCGGCCGTGCGTTCCGACCTTCGTGGCCGCTATCCGCGCCATCCCTGGCCGGACGATCCCGCSACCGCGCAACCGACCCGGCGGGCGAAGCCGCGCGGYACCTAGCCGATGCAAATTATACCGCCAAATCGCCTATGTTAACGCTTCGCTCATCGTTTTCGCCAAAATGGCACGGGCAGCCGGTCTGTCGCCGTCGCTCTCCAGCGGYTATGATGATCAAGTTGGTTGCGGGGTAAAGTTGGGCGTTGCGTGATGCGTAACATAATGATCTTCGCCGCCGTTCTTGTCGGCCTCGGCACCTTCATGGCGCAGTTGGCCGACCGCCTGACGCCCGCGCCGGCATCAGCCACGCCCGCGGTRCGGGCCGCCWCGCTGGAATCGGCGGCTGCCGGCCAGCGCAGCCTGAGCATTCCGACCGATCGTCGCGGCCATTTCCGGGCCGACGGGCGCATCGATGGCCAGCGAATCAGTTTCATGGTCGATACCGGCGCGTCGATGGTGGCTCTCAATGAGAGTTCTGCCGCCCGCTTTGGCCTGCGCCCGGCGCGCGGCGACTACACCGCCAACGTCACCACCGCGAACGGCACCGTGAAGGCGGCGCGGGCGAGGCTCGCAATGGTCGARCTCGGCGAGCTCACCGTGCGCGATGTGGAGGCATTGGTGCTGCCCGACACGGCGTTGTCGGAGAACCTGCTCGGCCTGTCCTTCCTGTCCAAGCTCAAGCGCTTTGCCTATGCCAACGGCGAGATGGTGCTGGAGCAATAATTCATCTGCCGGATCACCTGTTCCGGCCTTTATTCCGACGGACACGACGCGTCTTAACGCATCTCGACGAATCCGGACTGTCGGCCTTCCGCTAGCTTGCCRGTTTCGGTAAGGCTCTATCGTCCATTTCCGAGAAGGCGTATTTCCATGTTGTTCCCCAAGCCCAAGCCTGTCCTGGTTCCCAACACCTACGCGTTCGAATCCGAGCCGATGGTGAAGCCGACCGGCTTTCGCGAATATGACGCGCGTTGGCTGTTCAACAAGGAAATCAACCTCATGGGCGTGCAGGCGCTCGGGATGGGGTTGGGCGCGCTGATCGCCGAGCGCGGCGTGAAGCAGGAGATCGTCACAGGCCATGATTTCCGCGGTTACTCCGCCTCGATCAAATATGCGTTGATCTCCGGCCTGATGGCGGCCGGCTGCAAGGTGCACGATATCGGCCTCGCCGTCACGCCGATGGCGTATTTCGCCCAGTTCGAGCTCGACGTGCCCTGCGTCGCCATGGTGACCGCCTCGCACAACGACAATGGCTGGACCGGCGTGAAGATGGGCGCCAACCGGCCACTGACTTTTGGCCCGGAAGAGATGACCCGGCTCAAGGAGATCGTGCTCAACGCCGAATTCAAGAACGGCGGCGGCGGCTCCTATCAGTTCCACGAGAATTTCCCGGCGCGCTACATCGCCGACCTCACCAATCGGCCCAAGCTGACGCGCAGACTGAAGGTCGTGGCCGCTTGCGGCAATGGCACCGCTGGCGCGTTCGCGCCGCAGGTGCTGGAGGCGATTGGCTGCGAGGTGATCCCGCTCGACACCGAGCTCGATCACACCTTCCCGAAATACAATCCCAATCCCGAAGACATGGAGATGCTGCACGCCATCCGCGATGCCGTGCTGGCGCACAAGGCCGATGTCGGTCTGGGCTTCGATGGCGACGGCGACCGCTGCGGCGTGGTCGACAACACGGGTGAGGAGATCTTCGCCGACAAGGTCGGCGTGATGCTTGCGCGCGACATGTCGGCGATCCACAAGGACGCGCAGTTCGTTGTCGACGTGAAGTCCACCGGCCTGTTCATGACCGACCCGGTGCTGCAGGCGCAGGGCGCGAAGACTGCGTATTGGAAGACAGGCCATTCCTACATGAAGCGCCGCACCAACGAGCTCGGCGCGCTTGCAGGCTTCGAGAAGTCGGGCCACTTCTTCTTCAATCGCCCGTTCGGCCGCGGCTAYGACGATGGTCTGGTCTCGGCGATCGCGATCTGCGAGATGCTCGATCGCGCGCCGGGCAAGTCGATGGCGGATCTGAAGGACGCGCTGCCAAAGACCTGGTCGTCGCCGACGATGTCGCCGCATTGTGGCGATGAGGTCAAATATGGCGTCGTCGACGCCGTGGTGAAGCACTTCCAGGCGCTGCAGCAGCAGGGCGGCAAGGTAGCCGGGCAGCCGATTCGCGATCTCGTGACCGTCAATGGCGTCCGCGTCACGGTGGAGGACGGCAGCTGGGGCCTCGTGCGGGCATCATCGAACAAGCCGGAGCTCGTCGTCGTGGTCGAAAGCCCGGTGTCGGAGCGTCGCATGCACGACATGTTCGAGGCCATCAACGAGGTGCTGCGGACGCATCCCGAGGTCGGCGCCTATAATCAGACGATCTGAGCCAGCTCAGACCGGCGGGACCGGCAGCGCCGTYACYGACTTGATCTTCTCCATGGCGAAGCGCGAGGTGACGTTCTTGAGCGGYACCGCGCTGATCAGYTTCTTGTAGAACACGTCGTAGCTCTGCATGTCCGCGACCACGACGCGCAGCATGTAGTCGACGTCGCCCGCCATCCGGTAGAATTCCATCACCTCTGGCATCGAGCTGACGGCCTCGGCGAATTTCTTCAGCCAGGCCTCGGAATGGTCGGCGCTCTCCACCGAGACGAATACGGAGATGCCGAGGCCGATCTTGTTCTGATCGACCAGTGCCACCCGGCGCAGGATCACCCCGTCGGCTTCGAGCCGCTGGATGCGCTTCCAGCACGGCGTCGAGGACAGCCCAACCCGGTCGCCGATCTCGGCGACCGACAGCGAGGCATCCTCCTGCAGGACCATCAGGATCTTGCGGTCGATCGCGTCGAGCCGGCGGTTGGCTTCGGGGGGCTGGGCGGAGAYGTCGGACATGGAGAAATTTGTTCCATAGGAAGGYCAGGAARCCCTCATATAGAGAAAAACGTTCCAAGGCAAGGWTTSGCCGTTCAGGCCCCCATGCGGTCTCAGGCGACAGGTCGACCCGGCCTCGCGATGGTCTTCAAATACCCTTATGCGCCGTCTTTGAGCCACCGGCCGACCAGATGGTGGGCAATCGCGAAGGGATGCGGYCCCGCCAGTCCGTCCGGATGCTGCCGTTGCAGCATCAGCCGGGCCTCGTCGCGGCTGAACCAGCGCACATCCTCGAGCTCGTTGTGATCGATGACGATGTCCTCGTTCAAGGCYCGCGCGCTGCAGCCGATCATCAGGGACGAGGGATAGGGCCAGGGTTGCGTCATRTAATAGGAGACRTCMGTGCAGCGGATGCCGGACTCCTCGAACACCTCGCGACGCACCGCGTCCTCGATCGTCTCGGCGGCCTCGACAAAGCCGGCGAGGCACGAATACATGCCGGCCGGGAACTGCTTCTGACGGCCGAGCARGCATTTGTCGCCGGACGCGACCAGCGAGATCACGACCGGGTCGGTGCGCGGAAAATGCTCGGTCTTGCAATTCGGGCATTCGCGCTTCCAGCCGCCCTCGCGCATCGCGGTCTTGGTGCCGCAATTGGCGCAGAAGCCATGGCGCTGATGCCAGGACACCATGGACTTTGCCATCGCGATCGTTGCGAGTTGGTCGACAGGGATTGCGCCCTGCATGGCCATGCCGCGCAGCTCGGTCACCACGACATCCGCGYGCCCGGCGAGCTTTTCGACCGCGGCCGGTGAGATGCCCATGCCGAACACGGCGGCGCCGTCCTGCAGGCCGAGGAAGATCGTGCCGGGATTGGCRCCGAATCCGAGCGCCTCGTCGATCGACAGCAGCGCCCGCACTTGGTCGCCGTCGCGCTTCAGCACCAGCGAATCGCGATGCACGACATAGGCCCGCGTCGACGGCTTGTTCTCGAACGCCAGCAGCTTGTCGTCATGGAAGCGCAGATGCGCGGCGCGATCGATCGGGCGGCCGACGAAGGCCGGCGTGCCCAGCGGAAACAAGTCGAATGGCGACATCTCTCACCCTAACCAGATCTTGCGCCTGACTGCGCTGATGAACTGCTGAACCTCCTGCGCATCATGAGGCAGGGGCGGCGCGACGCCCCAGACCGGGCGCGGCCAGGCCACGTCGCCGGTCCGGCGTGCGAYGATATGGATGTGCAGTTGCGGCACCATGTTGCCGAGGGCCGCCACGTTGAGCTTGTCGCACTTCGTGATCTCCTTGACCGCGCGCGAGACCCGCGTGATCTCGGTCATCAGCTGCGCCTGGGCGACCTCGTCAAGATCGATGATCTCGACCGCGCCCTCGCGGCGCGGCACCAGCAATAGCCAGGGATAGTTGGCGTCCTTGATCACCAGCACGCGCGACAGCGGCAGGTCGCCGATATCGATCGTATCCTTCGCAAGTTGCGGATGCAGCGACCAGGCTGATTCGGGCATGCGGCGGGTTCCTGGCAGGCGGTCTGGCGGGGAGCTTTGACGGCACCTAAAGCCTTTCCGAGCTGCGGCACAAGCCCGCGGGGGCGAGGGAGCGGGCCGGCGAAGCTCGCGCTTGCTTTCCGGACGGTTTGGCCCCAAATAGGCAGCGGGAGATTGGCGGTGGACGAGCCACTCGCCAACCGGGTCAGGTCCGGAAGGAAGCAGCCCTAACGAGGTCCGGATCGGGTCGCTCGTCAGTCTCCTACCTGTTTTCTCGAGCGAATCGCGCAAAGATGGCGGGGACCCCGCGCAGGGCGGGCGCTCGACCGCACTCCGGTTGATTGCGTCGAGGCTGATTGCGTCGACGATCGCGATCGATGCCGGCCCGGAATACTCACTTGCGGATCGCTCGATGACTGACGCTGGCGCCCCACCTGTTCCGCCCGACAGCGCCGACGCTCCCGCCAAGCCCTACCGGGTTCTGGCGCGCAAATACCGCCCCTCCAGCTTCGCGGATCTGATCGGCCAGGAGGCCGTGGTGCGCACGGTCTCGAATGCGTTCGAGACCGGCCGCATTCCGCAGGCCTGGATCCTCACCGGCGTTCGCGGCGTCGGCAAGACCACCACGGCCCGCATCCTGGCCCGCGCCCTGAATTACGAGCTGCCTGATGGTTCGGTGAAGGGGCCGACCATCCACATGCCGGTGCTCGGCACCCATTGCCAGGCGATCATGGAAAGCCGGCACATGGACATCCTGGAGATGGACGCGGCGTCCCATACCGGCGTCGACGATGTCCGCCAGATCAATGACAGCGTCCGTTATGCGCCGGCCAGCGCGCGCTATAAGGTCTACATCATCGACGAAGTCCACATGCTGTCGACGGCGGCGTTCAACGCCTTCCTGAAGACGCTGGAGGAGCCGCCGGAACACGCCAAATTCGTGTTCGCCACGACCGAGATCCGCAAGGTGCCGGTGACGGTGCTGTCGCGCTGCCAGCGCTTCGACCTGCGCCGCGTCGAGGCCGACGTGCTGATGAAGCATCTCGCCGGGATCGCGACCAAGGAAGGCGTGACGATCGAGCCGGAAGCGCTGGGCATCATCGCGCGCGCCGCCGAAGGCTCGGTGCGCGATTCGCTGTCGCTGCTCGATCAGGCGATTGCTCACAGCGCCGGCGAGGTCCGTGCCGACGATGTCCGGCAGATGCTGGGGCTCGCCGACCGCACCCGCGTCATCGACCTGTTTCATCATCTCGCCAGCGGCGACATCGCCGCCGCCTTCAAGGAATTCCGCGAACAGTACGACGTCGGCGCCGATCCCGTCGTGGTGCTGTCCGATCTGGCCGAGTTCGTGAACTTCGTCACCCGCGTGAAGGTCGTGCCAGCCACCGCCGACAACGTCGCCTTCAGCGAGACCGAACGGCTCCGCGCGCGCGATTTCGCCACCAAGCTGTCGATGCGCGTGCTGTCGCGGATGTGGCAGATGCTGCTCAAGGGCATTGCGGAAACGCAAGGCGCAACACGCCCCGCTGCAGCCGCCGAGATGGTGCTGGTGAGGATCGCCTACGCAGCCGATCTGCCGACGCCGGACGAAGCCATTCGCATGATCGAGCAGAATGGTGGCGGATCGCCTGTCGTCACCCATGGCGGTGGGGCGCGTCCTGCGCCTGCCCCGAGCATGAGTGCAGGCGCTCCGCCGGTGATGAGTTCGGCGCCGATGCAGGCGCCGCGTGCGCAAGGKCCGACCTTGGCCGCGGTGGGCGGTGGCATGCGGCCGCAGGCGATGTCGTCGCAGCCATCGCCGGTCCAGCAGAATCAGTCCGCGTTGCGCCTGGCGAGCTTCCAGGAACTCGTCGCGCTCGCCGGCAAGAATCGCGACCTGATCACCAAGAGCGCGCTCGAGATGGATGTCCGGCTGGTCCGCTTCGAGGATGGACGGCTGGAGATCGCGCTGGAACGGACGGCGCAGCGCTCGCTTGTCTCGGACCTCGGGCGCAAGCTGGAGGACTGGACCGGCCGGCGCTGGACCGTGATCGTGTCGAACGAAGCGGGACAGCCGACCTTGCGCGAGCAGAATCTGCGCGCCAAGAGCGAGCGTGAGGCGGCGGCAGAAGCCGATCCGCGCGTCCAGGAGATCCTGGCGCGGTTCCCAGGTACCAAGGTGATCGAAGTGCGTCGGCTCGCCCACGAGCCGCCCGAATCGGACGCCAGTGCTGTCGAGCCGCCAGACGAGTCCGACGATGATGATGATTTCTAGGCTGATAACGAGGTGCTCCGATGGCTGACTTTCTCGGCATGATGAAACAGGCGGCGCAGCTGCAATCGAAGATGCAGGCGATGCAGGAGGAACTCGGCAGCCTGGAGGTCGAGGGCATCTCCGGTGGTGGCCTGGTCGCCGTGCGTATGACCGCCAAGATGGAAGTGAAGGGCATCAAGATTGATCCGTCGCTCTTGAAGCCCGACGAGGCCGAGATCCTGGAGGATCTCCTGGTCACCGCGCATGGCGATGCGCGCCGCAAGGCGGAAGCGGCGATGCAGGAAAAGATGCAGGCCATCACCGGCAAGCTCGGCCTACCGCCGGGCTTCGGCTTCGGTTAGTCCGTTCATGATCGTCGTGAACTGATGGCCGTCGCCGGTCCTGAAATCGAGCGTCTGATCCAGCTGCTTGCGCGCCTGCCCGGGCTCGGGCCGCGCTCGGCACGGCGTGCCGCGCTGCATCTGATCAAGAAGCGCGAGGCGCTGATGGTGCCGCTCGCCTCGGCGATGCAGGTCGCGATCGAGCGCATCCAGGTCTGCAAGACCTGCGGCAACATCGACACCCAAAGTCCGTGCACGGTGTGCACCGACCCGCGGCGTGATCCCGCGATGATCGTGGTCGTCGCTGATGTCGCCGATCTCTGGGCGCTGGAGCGTGCGAAGGCAAGCAACGGCCGCTATCACGTGCTCGGCGGCACTTTGTCGCCGCTCGACGGTGTCGGCCCGCAGGATCTCACCATCGACGCGCTGGTGCAGCGCGCGCATGCGCCGGAGGTGTCCGAGATCATCCTCGCACTGAACGCGACGGTCGATGGCCAGACCACCGCGCACTACATCACCGACCTCCTGCAGGAGGCGAACGTCAAGGTCACGCGACTGGCGCATGGCGTGCCGGTCGGCGGCGAGCTCGATTATCTCGACGAAGGCACGCTCTCGGCCGCGATGCGGCAGCGCACCCTGTTCTAAGCACAGACGGAAGTGGAATGATGACGAAACGCGGATTCGGCAAACGGCTGGCTTTGGGCGCGATTCTGGTGGCGCTCTCGGCGCCGTCCGTGCTGGCGCAGCAGGGTGAAGTGCCGCAGAAGGCCGGCAGGCCACTCAATGCCGGCGACGTCCTGTCCGGTGAGCTGAACGCGCTGAAGATCAAGAGTGCCAAGCCCGGGCAGCCGTCCGCTGCGTATCAGATCACCAGCGAGCCGCGCCGCCTGCCGCCGCCGAGCGGGCTGTGCAATCTCGAGACCGGCCCCGAGACGTTCCAGCTCGTCACCGCCAACAATGCGCAGGCCTCGCAGCTCAAGGGCCTGCTCGGCAAGCAGATCGCCGTGAAGGTCGACGAGATCGCCTGTGCCCAGGACGCGGGTCAGATGAGCGAAGCGGTCGTCACGAAGTGGAGCCTGGTGAAGCGGTGATCTGCGCGATCCTCGCTCGGCCATCGTTTTTACGCGATGAGTGCCTCTCCTCGCATTGACCGCCAAGTCTGCCGGGCCGAGCCGCCGAGGAGAGAGGACGATGCCGTTCATCCACGATCAATCTGACATCGAATGGCCGGAGGATGGATCCGATGCACCGGATCCGCGCGTCAGCGATTTTGTTTATTTGCCTGCTCCCGAATATGGCGGGCCGCAGGAGCCGGTCCGGTTTTCACTGCAGCCGCCTGCCAGCGAGAGCACCGCATCTCCTGGGGCAGTCGAGCCGCAAAGGCGGAGCATTCTCGATCGTCTGCTCGGACGGCGGACGCCGCAAAGCCGGGTGATCCGGGACCACGAGCGGCGGCGGCAGCTGCTGTTCGCGACGCTCGTGCCGCCGCTGCGGRCTGCCGGCGCCAAGCGGGCGTATTGTCGCTACGATGGCGGCAACGACGAAGGATTTTCCTGGCTCGATCACTACGAGAGCGAAAGCGGGGATCGTCTCGACCTCGATGCGCTGGCCGCGCGGCTTCTCGCGATGGGCGTCCATGATCAGCTGCCCGCGATCGAAGCCCGCTCTCAATCCGCGGCAATTTTCAAGCACCAGAAGCTCGCTGAGTTGCGCGACGTCGTTTCCGATCAATTGGTCGAGGAGTGGGCCATGCTGCTGCTCGGCAGAGGTTTCGGCACCGGCGAATATTGCATGTATGGCGCGTTYTGGGTGGATCTCGAAGCSTGCACCATCATCGATGACGGCAATGCCGATCCGGTCGTGMAGAACATCACGATCGCCGGGTAGAGGCGGCCATGGCGCATCCYTATCACCATGCGGTTCGTTCCGCCCGCCTGTTCGGTGGCGAGCCGGCCGACTATCAGGCGATCCACGACTGGTTCGACGAGAGCAAGGCGCATCTCGCTGACGTCCGCCACCGCGCCCTGCGTCACCACAGCGAAGGGATCTTCCTGTGCGAGGCGATCTTTGGTGCGACCCTGACCAACAGCGTCGGCAAAGTCGTTCCCGTCAGGACGATCGGAGAGCAGCACGTCAAGGATGATCTGGGCTGGATTCCGACCGTCAAGGATTGGCTGCAGCACCTTGAGGTCCAACCCTRGATGGGCCGAACGCCATTCCGTCCGCAGACCGACGAGCGGCAGTCTGCCGGCACGTCCAGTGTTCAGCAGYCGCCGCAGGATGATGCCGCTTCGCCGGAGGGGTGACTGCCGCGCTCAGACCTTGGCCGGGCCCAGCGCCGCGAAATGCCCYCGGCGCTGCAGCCAGGCAAGCAGCACGAGGCTCGGGATCGCGACCAGCACGCAGATCACGAAGAACAGCGGCCATCCTGTGGCCTTCGCCACATAGCCTGCACCCGATGACAGATAGGTGCGCCCGACGGCGGCGAGCGCGGTGAGCAGCGCATATTGAGTCGCGGTGTGCAGCGGGTTCTTGCAGAGCGCCGAGAGATAGGCGACGAAGATCACGGTGCCGATCGCGCTGGTGAAGTTTTCCGCGGAGATCGCCAGCGCCAGCGCCCATTGATTGACGCCGACGATCGCGAGCCATGAGAACGACAGATTGGCCAACGCCTGCACCACGCCGCCGATCCAGAGACTTGTCGCGAGCGCATAGCGGCGGGCGACGAAGCCGCCGGCAAAGCCGCCGGCGAGAGTCGCGGCAAGGCCGACGCCCTTCACGATCGCGGCGTAGTCGACCTTGCTGAAGCCGAGATCGATCACGAACGGCGCGGTCATCGTGCCGGAAAAGGCGTCCGTGAACTTGAACAGCACGACGAAGGCRAGCGCCGCGAGCGCATCGCGCCGGCCGAGGAACTCCACGAAGGCGCCGGCGGCCGCATGCATCACGCGGGTGAGCGCGGTGTCCGCGCCCATTTCCGCTTCCGCCAGCTTCGACTGCGCCGGCTCGGTCGCGGCCAGCGCCGTGATCGTGCCGATCAGAAYGAGCGCGGCCATCACGACATAGCCCCACATCCAGGACGCCGGCCGCGGCAGCCCGCTGGTTTCAAAGGCACTGACCACCACMAGCGCGCCAGCGGTCGAGACCAGCATGCCGATGCGGTAGGCCGCCACATAGGCCGCCATGCCAGCTGCCTGCTCGCTCTCCGGCAGGCTCTCGACGCGGAAGGCATCGACCACGATGTCCTGGGTCGACGACATCGCGGCCACCAGCACGGCGGCCAGCGCCACCATGAACGGCGCGCGCGCCGGGTCCGTCAGTGCCAGCAGCAGGATGGCGCCGATCAACAGCAGTTGCGCGAACACCAGCCAGCCGCGTCGACGGCCGAACRCGCGCGTCAGCAGCGGCACGTGCAGCGCGTCCACCAGCGGCGCCCATAGGAATTTCAGCGTGTAGGGCGTGCCGACAAGGGCGAACAGTCCGATCGTGCCGAGATCGACGCCGAGATCGCGCATCCAGATCTGCAGCGTCGAGCCGGACAACGCCAGCGGCAGGCCCGAGGAAAAGCCGAGGAAGAGCACGACGAGAACACGCGGCTGCAAATAGACCGCCATGCTCTCGCGCCAGGTGGGGGCGGGCTTGGTGTCGGGCTTTGCGGCGKYYGCCGTAAGGTCGGATGTCGCGTCGGGTGCGGTCATGAGCAGGTCGTAGCAGATTTGGGGAAATGCCGTATGCTGTTTTGCYCCGCTGGAGCCATGTTTAAGTCGTCATCGTCCGCGAAAGTGGACGATCCAGTAGCCACCGGCTTCTCGGGTCTCASGGCCGTCTCGGCGTACTGGATGCCCGCCTGCGCGGGCATGACGGTCTTAGAATGAACCTCCAGCGATCCCGGGATAGAGATCATTCCAGTTTGGGTTGTTCTCTTCGATCAGCCGGATCTTCCAGGTTCGATTCCATTTCTTGAGCCGCTTTTCACGTAGAATGGCATTTGCTGCATCGTCGAACTGCTCGAAGTAGACAAGGCGCACGACGTCGTATTTCTCAGTGAAGCTCTCGATCAGCTTTGCCTTGTGCTGTGCCACCCGGCGGATCAGATCGTTGGTCACGCCGATGTAGAGCGTACCGCCAATGCGGCTTGCCAGGATGTCCACGTARTAGGAACGCGTGCCCATCGGACGTCTCTGGAATATTGGAGCGCCCGGTCAAGCCAGGCGACGACCGTCTTGCCTGGATGGCTGTCTCGGACAACACAGAGACTTCGGTCACTCTCCCGCCTGTATGCGCCCTGCCAGCGGAAACAGGTCCGGCGTCGTCCCGACAGCAGGCGCAATCCGCGGCGATTCCACCGGTGCATCCTGCTTGCTGAAATCCAGCTCCTCGATGCGGGCGGCGCGCTTCTCGATCTTGTCGGCGGAGATCAGGATCTGGCGGATATCCTCGCCGACATCGCCAAAATGCTTTTGCAGCTTGAGCACGCGCTCGCGCAGGCGGCCGAGATCGTCGCCGAGATGGATCACCTCGTTGCGGATCTGGTCGGCGGCATCGCGGATGCGCGCATCCTTCATGATCTGCTGCATCACCTGGATCGCCAGCATCAGCAGTGACGGCGACACCAGCACCACGCGGGCGCGATAGGCCTTCTGGATGACGTCGTCGAAGCCGTCATGGATCTCGGCATAAACCGACTCTGAGGGCACGAACATCAGCGCCGTATCCTGCGTCTCGCCGACGACGAGATACTTCTCGGCAATGTCGTTGACRTGCCGCAGCACGTCGCTGCGCAGSCGCTGGGCGGCGGCGCGCTTCTCCTCCTCCGTCTCTGCATCATGCAGCGCCGTGACGGCTTCCAATGGAAACTTGGCGTCGATGCACAGCGGGCGCGCATCGGGCAGGAACACGACGCAGTCCGGCCGCTTGCCGCTGGCGAGCGTGTATTGGAAGGCGTAGCTGCCCTTGGGCAGCCCGTCCTGCACGATCGCCTCCATGCGCGCCTGGCCGAAGGCGCCGCGCGACTGCTTGTTGGCGAGCACGTCGCGCAATGTGGACACCTGCGTGGTCAGCTCGCTGAGGTCGCGATGGGCATTGTCGATGATGCCCAGCCGCTCATGCAGCACGCGCAAGGAATCCATGGTGTGGCGTGTGCTCTGCTCCATCGACTGGCCGACRCGATGGGTGACGGCATCAAGGCGCTCGTTGACGCTGCGGGCCAGGTCCACCTGCCGGCCGGCGAGCAGTTGCGCCATGGCATCGACCCGGCCGGACGCTTCGCTCTGGACCCGGATCATCTCGCTGAACCGCTGTTCGAGCTCGTCGGTGCGAMTCGCCTGCTGTGCGGCAAACTCGCCGCCGCGGCGGCTGGACCGGGCGACGGCTGCCACGATCATCACGAGCAGCAGCAGCACCAGCACGCCAAATCCGATCAGCGCGTCACTGGCGCGCAGCGGAAGGTCGCCGATCATCACGATGACAGGATTGAGCGATTGGCTGGYGGTCATCACCCCCGTCTATCCGATTCGCATAAGCCTGCGAACGAAGAGAGAACATTCATGGTTAAGATCGGCTTAAGATYTATGGTTARCGAGGCGTTGAATTTCATGGTTAGCGATGTCTTAACCACGCACCGTCACATTGACCGGGCCTGTTCCGGGGCTTAAATCGCGCGCCATGTCCCTACGAGAAATCATCATCCTGCCGGACAAGCAGTTGCGGCTGGTCTCCAAGCCTGTCGAGAAGGTCACGCCGGAGATCCGGCGATGTGTATAAGAGACAGCTCCAAGCCTGTCGAGAAGGTCACGCCGGAGATCCGGCAGTTGGTCGACGACATGTTCCAGACGATGTACGACGCCCCCGGTATCGGGCTCGCGGCCATCCAGGTTGCGCAGCCGCTGCGCGTCATCACCATGGATCTGGCCAAGGCGGATGCCGGTGGCGAGACCAAGCGTGAGCCGCGGGTCTTCATCAATCCCGAGATCATCGCCAAGTCCGACGAGCTCTCGATCTATGAGGAAGGCTGCCTGTCGATCCCCGAATATTACGAGGAGGTCGAGCGGCCGGCGCGGGTCCGCGTCCGCTTCACCGATCTCGACGGCGTGCTGCGCGAGGAGGATGCCGAGGGACTCTACGCCACCTGCATCCAGCACGAGATCGACCATCTCAACGGCGTGCTGTTCATCGACTATCTGTCGAAGCTCAAGCGTGACCGCGTTCTGAAGAAGTTCACCAAGGCCGCCAAACGCGCGGGCGAGTGATCGACGAACTCTGTCCTCCGTCATGCCCGGGCTTGACCCGGGCATCCACGTCTTGCCTCTCGCGTTGGCGTTCAGACGTGGATGGCCGGGACAAGCCCGGCCGTGACGCGGAGGATTCGGCAATGCAGGATCTTCCACCCGATGCCCCTTCGCCTGATCTTCATGGGCACGCCGGATTTCGCCGTGCCCACCCTGCTTGAGCTCGCCGGCCACGGCCACGAGATCGCGGCTGTGTATACGCGCGCGCCGAAGCCCGGCGGCCGTCGCGGCCTGGCCCTGGTGCCGACGCCGATCGAGACCGAGGCGCGAAGGCTCGGAATTCCCGTGGTCACGCCGAAGACGCTGAAGACCGAGGAGGCCCTGACCGCGTTTCGCGCCCATCAGGCCGATGCAGCTGTGGTCGTGGCCTATGGCATGATCCTGCCTCAGGCGATTCTCGATGCGCCCAAGCTCGGCTGCTACAACCTCCATGCCTCGCTGCTGCCGCGCTGGCGCGGCGCCGCGCCGATCAACCGCGCCATCATGGCTGGTGACGCCGAAACCGGGGTCATGGTGATGAAGATGGATGTCGGGCTCGACACCGGCGACGTCGCGATGGCCGAGCGCCTGCCGATCACCGATGCGATGACCGCGTCCGACCTGCACGACCAGCTGGCGCGGATCGGCGCCGACCTGATGGTGCGCGCCATGGCTGCGCTGGAGCGCGGCGGGCTCACGCTGACGAAGCAAGCCGATGCGGGCGTCACCTACGCAGCCAAGATCGAGAAGGCCGAGGCGCGGATCGACTGGAGCAAGCCTGCCAACGCGGTATTGCGCCACATCCACGGCCTGTCGCCATTTCCGGGGGCGTGGAGTGAGGTCACGCTCGACGGTGAAGCCGTGCGCTTGAAGATCCTGCGCTGCGCGCTGGCCGATGGCAGGGGCGAACCGGGCGCTGTGATCAACGAGCAGCTCACCATCGCCTGCGCCGACGGCGCCGTCCGTGTCACCGAGCTGCAGCGCGCCGGCAAGGGCCCGATGAAGGCCGCGGATTTCCTGCGCGGCACCCGCGTCGCTCCGGGCCTGCGCTTCGGTTGACGTCCCCAACGCGTCATGCGCGGGCTTGACCCGCGCATCCATCTCGCAAACAAACGTCCTTGTTGGATGGATTGCCGGGTCAAGCCCGGCAACGACAGCAAAACTCGATCCAGGCGATGCCCCGCTACAAGCTCACTATCGAATATGACGGCACGCCATTCTGCGGCTGGCAGCTGCAGGAGACGCTACCGTCGGTGCAGGGCGCGCTGGAGGCGGCGGTGCAGGCGACCTGTGGCGTGCCGACCCGCGTGCACGGGTCAGGCCGCACGGATGCCGGCGTCCACGCCACCGGCCAGGTCGCGCATTGCGACATTGCCAAGGACTTCCGGCCCGACAAATTGCGCGATGCGCTCAACGCGCATCTGCGGCCGAACCCGGTCGCGGTGCTTGAGGCCGAGATCGTTTCCGATACGTTCGAGGCACGCTTCTCGGCCCGTAAGCGGCACTATCGCTATCGGATCGTCAATCGGCGCTCCAATCTCGCGCTCGAGGTCGGGCGTGTCTGGCGTGTGCCGCAGCGGCTTGATTCCGATGCGATGCATGCCGCTGCACAGAGGCTGATCGGCAGGCACGACTTCACCACGTTCCGTGACACAGAATGTCAGGCGAAATCGCCCGAGAAGACGCTCGATCAGCTCGATGTCGTCAGGGACGGAGACGCGGTGACCATCGTGACCTCGGCTCGCTCCTATTTGCACAGCCAGGTGCGCTCGATGGTGGGATCGCTGGTGTGGGTCGGGCAGGGCCGCTGGAGCGCCGATGATCTCGCCGCCGCGCTGGCCGCGCGCAACCGCGCCGCCTGCGGTGTCGTGGCGCCCCCGGAAGGGCTGTACCTGGTCAAGGTGGATTATTGAAGCAGTCCCAAGTGGAACCTTGGTGCTGTTAGTTGCGAATGACTATCCTAATTAGTTGCTGTTTTGCGTCGCAATGCATGGTTTCTTAACTCCAAATTGAAATCCTGGCTGTTATCCGGGCCTTGAGTTGCTGTTCAGCGAGGTCCGTCGTGCGCATTCGCCAAGTCTTCCTGCTTTCTCTGTTGCTCGGGGCCGTCATCGGCCTGCTCGCCACCGCGCTGTTTGCCTGGCAGCAGCTGGCCTCCCTGCAAGCTGCGAGGACAGCAGGACGTGATGCGCAGCTGCTGGCTGCCATGCTGCGGCTGCCGGAGAAGTTGAATCTCGAGCGTGCTATGGTCAATCCGCGGTTGGCCTCGCCCAATCCGGCGACCGCCGACGAGCTCGCTTCGCTGCAGAAGATCCTCCAGGGCTCGGATGAAGCGTTCGCCAAGGCGCGAAGCCTCGTGCAGTTGAGCGAAGACTCCGCCGCGCTSGATTCGATCCAGCAGAAGCTGCGCGCGTTGCGCAGTTCCGCGCTCGATGCMGTCRCGCAGCCGAAGGCCGCGCGATCCGAAGYCATTGTCCGCGATTACGTGCCGCAGATGTTCGCGATTCAGGAGACGACCGGCAGCCATGTCGAAGGCATCGTCCGCCGGATCAATTCGGCAAACCCCGCGGTCGGCCAGTCGGCCAGGCTCGCCGTGATCGGGTGGGACATGCGCGATTGGGCTGGTCGCGCCACCACGACCTTCATCCGCATGATCGCGACCAAGCAGCCGATGTCCGGTGAGCCGGCCGAGGCTCTGGCCATGTTCAAGGGRCGGATCGAGCGGATCTGGTCGGCGGCCAAGCTCGCGGCKGCGGAGATCGATCAGAAACCGATCTTCGCAGCCTTGTCGCAGGTGGAAAGCGGCTATTGGGCGCGTGGCGGCGAGTTCTATGCGTCCCAGGTCGCGCCGAACCGCGGCAAGGTCCTCGAGCTCGATCCCGATCAGTTTCTGCGCTCGATGTTCCCGATCCTCGACACGATCCTGCCGCTGCGCGATGCGGCGATTGCCGAGGCGCTCCGTCAGGGCGATCTCGCCATCGCCGAGTCGCAGACGCGCTTCGTGCTCGCGCTGGCCCTGCTGCTGATCAACGTGGCGGCTGCCGCGCTCGGCACCGTCTGGTTCAATGGCCGGGTGATCAAGCCGCTGTCTTATCTGACCGAGYTGATCGGACGCATCGCCAGCGGTGAGCGCGACGTGACGATCGCCTATCGCGACCGGACGGACGAGGTCGGCACGCTCGCCAACGCSATCGGCGTGCTCCAGGAGAAGTCTGCCGAGGCTGATCGGCTCGCGCTTCAGGGCGCCGATGCCGAAGCCCGTCGCGACGCGCGCCGGCAGAAGATCGAGGCGCTCACCGGCCGGTTCGGCGAGGTCATCGATACGCTSTGCGGCCGCCTCAGCGATGCCGCCAGCGGCCTGAAGCAGTCAGCCGAAGCCCTGGACGGCTCCGCCAGCGCCACSGCCTCCCGTGCCACYGCAGTGRCCGATGCGGCAGCGCAGGCAACGGCCGGCGTCAATACCGTGGCCGCAGCCTCGGAGGAGCTGGATCATTCGATGAAGGAGATTACCCGGCAGATTGCGGAAGCGGCGTCGGAATCGTCGAATGCGACCAGTCAGGCGCTCGACACCACCGACAAGGTGCGCACGCTTGCCGGCAGCGCAACGCGCATCGGCGACGTCGTGCAGCTGATCCGCGCCATCGCTTCGCAGACCAATCTGCTCGCGCTCAACGCCACGATCGAATCGGCACGCGCTGGCGAGGCCGGCAAGGGCTTTGCCGTGGTTGCCTCCGAGGTGAAGAGCCTGGCATCGCAGACCAGCAAGGCGACCGAGGAGATYGAGAGYCAGATCGCCGCGATCCAGAACGAGACGGGCAGCACCGTTGCCGCGATCGARAAGATCGCGGCYGTCGTCAATACGATCAGTGGTGTCACGGGCGCGGTGGCAAGCGCGGTRGCCGAGCAGAGCGCCACGACGCGGGAGATTGCCCGCAGCGTGCAGCAGACGGCCAGCGGCACCAACGACGTCTCGTCATCGATTGCGCTGGTAAGCGCTGCGGCTGCGGATACCCGTGGATCGGCGCGATCGCTGCTCGACTCCGCGGCGAGCCTGGCCGGGCAGGCCACGGACCTGCGCCGCGAGGTCGATCAGTTYTTGGCCGAGGTGAAGGCAGCCTGACCTCTGTCAGGGGTGCCGCTCAGGCGAAATAGCGATCGAGAATGCCGCGATAGATCTTCGTCAGGGTGGCGATATCCGCSACGGARGCGCGCTCGTCGATCTGGTGCATGGTCTGCCCGACCAGGCCGAAYTCGATGACCGGGCAATAGCTCGCAATGAAGCGCGCATCCGAGGTGCCGCCGGTCGTGGAGAGCTCCGGCTTGCGTCCGGTCACGCTCTCGATGGCGGCGACGGCGAGGTCGGTGAAYGGCCCYGGCTTGGTCAGGAACACTTTGGAGTTCGACGGCAGCCAGTCGATATGGGCGCGGATGCGGTTTCCGCAGGCCTTGGCCAGCCGTTCCTCGACCAGCGCCCGCAGCGAGTCCTGCGTGTGACAGTCATTGTAGCGGATGTTGAACTTCGCGCGYGCCAGGCCCGGGATGACGTTGGATGCCGTGTTTCCGACATCGACGCTGGTGAATTCGAGGTTCGACGGCTGGAATTGCGCACTGCCGTGATCCAACGGTTCGTCCGACAGCGCGACGATCAGGCGAGAGATGTCGGGCACCGGATTCTCGGCGCRGTGCGGATAGGCGACGTGGCCCTGCCTGCCCTCGACGATCAGCGTGCCGGACTGCGAGCCGCGGCGGCCGATCTTGATGCAGTCGCCCATGACCTCCTGGTTCGACGGCTCGCCGAGCACGCAATGGTCGAATTTTTCGCCGCGCTCGGCCGCCCATTGTAACAGCTTGATGGTGCCGTTGATCGAGACGTCCTCCTCGTCGCCGGTGATCAGGAACGAGATCGAGCCTTTCGGCTGCCCGTCGTGATCGCGCAGATAATCCAGCGCGGCGGCGACGCTGCAGGCGATGCCGCCCTTCATGTCGACCGCGCCGCGGCCGTAGATATAGCCGTCCCTCACCTCGCCCGAGAACGCCGGAAGGCTCCAGGCCGCTTCGTCACCGGGCGGGACCACGTCGGTATGGCCGGCGAAGGTGATGTGCGGACCCTCGGTGCCGATGCGAGCGTAGAGATTGTCGATGTCGGCCGTGCCTGCTTCCGAAAAGGTGATGCGGTGGGTCGTGAAGCCGGCCTGTTTCAGCAGGGCTTCGAGCACACCGAGCGCCCCGGCATCGGCGGGGGTCACGGAGGGGCAGCGGATCAGATCGCGGGTGATGGTGAGGGCATCGGTCATGCCCTCCGCTTAACACGGGCTTTCGGGCGGCGGCTAGTGCGCCGCCCGGGCCAGGACGATCAGTCGCGCAGCAGTTCGTTGATCGAGGTCTTGGAGCGGGTGCGCTCGTCGACGCGCTTGACGATGACGGCGCAGGCGGTGGACGGGCCGATCTGGCCGTTCTTCATCGGCTTRCCCGGCAGCGCGCCCGGTACCACGACGGCATATTCCGGCACCTCGCCGACGAAAGTCTCGCCGGTCTCGCGGTCGATGACCTTGGTCGAGGCGCCCAGGAAKACRCCCATCGCGAGCACTGCGCCCTTCCGGACGACGACGCCCTCSGCAACCTCTGATCGTGCRCCGATGAAGCAATCATCCTCGATGATCACGGGGCCGGCCTGCAGCGGCTCCAGCACGCCGCCRATGCCGACACCACCGGAGATATGGACGCGCTTGCCGATCTGGGCGCAGGAGCCGACTGTCGACCAGGTATCGACCATGGTGGCCTCGTCGACATAGGCGCCGAGATTGACGAAAGACGGCATCAGCACGACGTTCTTGGCGATGAAGGCCGAGCGGCGCACGATCGCGCCAGGCACCGCGCGGAAGCCGGCCTCGCGGAAGCGGTTCTCGCCCCAGCCTTCGAATTTCGACGGCACCTTGTCCCACCATGACGCCTGGCCGGGGCCGCCCGGAATGACGCTCATGTCGTTGAGGCGGAAGGACAGCAGCACGGCCTTCTTCAGCCACTGGTTGACGCTCCATGTGCCGTCCGTGCCGCGCTCGGCGACGCGYGCCTCGCCCTTGTCGAGCAGCTCCAGCGCACTCTCCACGGCGTCGCGGATCTCGCCCTTGGTCGTGGTCGAGACGCCATCACGGGCATCGAAGGCGCTGTTGATGGTGGATTCCAGGGCGGAMAATGACATCGGTCGATCCTCGCTTGGTCCCGGGCCGACCGGGACGGACGTGTACGAGTATGGAGGGCAAGGCGGCTTTTTCGGAGTTTGGGGCAGGGGAGTCAAGGCACACCCACCGCTGGTCCGGGACGACGGTCGGCTATGTAGCCACCAGCCGCTGCAAGAATCCGGTCAGGTCATCCGTGACGTGGTCGACATGCGGATCGTCCCGACCCGACAGCTCCCAGTCCTCGCGCACCACTTCCTTGGTGCCGTCGGGCACCACCAGCACCGTGGTCATGCCGAGGTCGTGCGGGACCACGAGATTGCGGGCAAGGTCCTCGAACATGGCTGCACGGGTCGGATCGACGGCGTGCAGCTCGAGGAATTTGTCATAGGTCTCGCGCGCGGGTTTTGGCGTCAGCTCGGCGGCGATGATGTCGAACACGCCGTGGAAATGGCCGGCGATGCCGAGCCGTGACAGCACCGCATCSACATGRTCGACCGAACCGTTGGTCAGGATCAGCTTGCGCCCGGGCAATTTCTCGATCGCCGCGCCCATGTCCGGATTCGGCTCCAGCGGCGAGTGGTCGATCTTGTGCACATAGGCCAGGAAGTCGTCGGCATGCACGCCATGCTCAGTCATCATCCCGCGCATCGTGGTGCCGTAGCGGCGGTAGTAGTCCTTCTGGATGCGGCGCGCCTCGTCCGCGTCGACCTTGAGCCAGTTGGACACGAACTCGCCGATTCGCGCGTCGACCTGCTGCCAGAGATTGACGTGGTGCGGATACAGCGTGTTGTCGAGATCGAACACCCAGGTGTCGACGTGGTCGAAGCTGCGGGGATCTTTCGTCATGTCTGCCTCGGTCCATCATGCCTGGGTTCATCATGCCCCGCTGGCGCGGCATATTCCGCCGTCGTCCCGGCGAAGCCCGGGACCCATACCGCGTGATCTATCATGGGGCAGGATGGCTGATGCCGGTCGCCTCCACCACGGCCGGTGGTTATGGATCCCGGCGTTCGCGGGGATGACAGCGGAGTGTGGGGCCGCAGTGCGCGCCTGATCGACATGATCATCACGGCAGCGCGAATCTGATTGTCTTGCCGCCGCGGGTGATGTCGACCGCGGTGAAGCCGGTGGCGGTGAAGCCGCGGCTCGGACAGTCGCCCTGCTCTGTTGTCTCGAACTTGTTCTCGCGGGTGCAGAGCTGGACGAGGCCGCCCCAGTTCAGGGGCTTGTTCTTCAGCTTGATGGTGCGGTTTTCGTCATCGACCGCCTCGGCGAAGCTGTAGACCTTCTTCGGCTGCCCGGTAATGTCGGGATGCAGGCACTTGCCGGCGTCGATGCGATACCAGCCGCGGCTGACCACCGTGCGGCCGTCGTCGGTCGCGACCGCCGCCATGACCTTGTGCGGCGTGTCGTTGCACCAAGTAAGCCCGGTGGGCGAGGGCGTCTGAACCGCGTCGACCATCGTGGCGAAGAATGTCGACTGCGAGACGATGTCGGACGAGAGCCCGCGACTCTTCAGGAACGCGGCGAGTGCAGCTTGCGTCTTCGGCCCGTCGACGCCGTCGATCGGGGACACGTCATAGCCGGCAATGCCGAGCAGACGCTGGATGCCGGCGAGGCGGGCCTGCTCGTCATCATATTCCGCGCTTTCGGCGAGATAGGCGGTCAAGCTGCCGTCATCGCTTTTTGTCGGCGTCACCTGGGTGAACGCTGCCGGGGTCTGCCCGGCACGGCATTGYCGSGCRGCAGCGATCACGAAATTRTCGGTCGTYGCMACGCAGAGCTGGTCATTGCCGTTTGCGGCGATCGGCGATGCGCCATAGAGGCTGAGCGCGCGCGCGTGGAGCAGGATACGCTCCGCGGTCATCGCGCCCTGCAGCACCACGCGGCAGGTRGCCGGATCGAGCCTGAACCATCCCCGCGTCGCCGTCGCCGCCTTCTCRTCGATGCCGATCGCAGCCTCGACGACGTAGCTCATGCGATTGCAGAGCTTGAGGTCGGCGCGGGCGGGCGTGGTGAAGGTGAGAAGAGGGAGGATGRCGGCCAGGGCGAGCGCAACGCGAGTCCGGAGGGGTTTCGCTTGCCAACGAATCTCCCCGACGTCATGGCCTGGCTTGACCCGACCATCCACGCGTTTGTCTCCATCGGAGGGAAAGTCATGAATGCCCGGGTCGAGCCCGGGCATGACGATCTCCAAGGTTGCGACGGCCTTGCCCATCACTTGTGGATCAGCGTGCCCGTGCCCTGGTTGGTGAACAGCTCGAGCAGCACCGCGTGCTGCACCTTGCCGTCGAGAATCACGACGCCCTGYACCCCCTGCTCGAGCGCGTAGATGCAGGTCTCRACCTTCGGGATCATGCCGCCGGAAATGGTGCCGTCGGCGATCAGCTTGCGCGCATCCTTTACCGACAGCTCCGGAATCAGCTTCTTCGACTTGTCGAGCACGCCGGGCACGTCGGTGAGCAGCAGCAGGCGCTTGGCCTTCAGCGCGCCGGCCACCGCTCCGGCAAAGGTGTCGGCGTTGACATTGAAGGTCTGACCTTCCTTGGAGGTCGCGAGCGGAGCAAGGATCGGGATCAGCTCGTAGCCGATCAGCTGGTTCAGCAGCGTCAGGTCGACCTTGTCGGGCTCGCCGACGAAGCCGAGATCCACCACCTTCTCGATATGGCTGTCCGGATCGACCATGGTGCGTGTGGCCTTGACCGCGCGCACCATGTTGCCGTCCTTGCCGCAGAGGCCGACGGCCTTGCCGCCGGCTTCGTTGATGTAGCCGACCAGCTGCTTGTTGATCGAGCCGGCAAGCACCATTTCGACGATCTCGATCGTCGCAGCGTCGGTGATGCGCAGACCGGCGGCAAATTCGGAGACGATGCCGAGGCGTTTGAGCATGGTCGCGATCTGCGGCCCGCCGCCATGCACCACCACGGGGTTGATCGCGGTTTGCTCGAGCAGCACGATGTCGCGCGCGAAGGCCTTGGCGGTGTCCTCGTCACCCATGGCGTGGCCGCCATATTTGATGACGATGGTCTCGTCGTCATACTCCTGCATGTGCGGGAGCGCCTCGGACAGGATGCGGGCCTGATCGAGCGGGCTGATGGTGGTCGCGTCGGTCATGTCGGGGATCTCGGCTAGCGGGGCGTCGCCGCGCGTTCTATCCGATTGCCGCCTGCTGCGCAAAGCGCCGGATCAGGCGCGCCGGGGCCACAACGCGCAGATCGCGAGCGCAATCCAGCTCGCAATTTGCAGGCTGCCGCCGATCGGCGCCGCAAACGGAAACAGCCGGTCGCCGGCGAACTGCCGCATCAACAGGTCGCCGGCGAAAAGCGCCGGCCCGAGCGCGAAACCGAGGGCCGCGATCAGCCCGATGCGCCGATGAATGACGCCGCGCTCGGCCAGCGCGACGGTGCCGAGCAGAGCGCAGGCGTGGAACAGCAGCATCATGGAGGCGGTGGCGAGGCGGGATGCGTCGGCATCATGCGCGGCCTTGGCCGCGAGCGCCACGCCGGTGGCACCCATCAGCCCGGCCAGTGCGATCAGGAGACGCCAGAGCCGCGTCATGCGCCGCGCTCCTCCAGCAGGCGCGCCATTGCGGCGCGCAGCTCCGGCATGCCCGTTCCGGAGCGCGATGACGTCGCCAGCACCTGCGGGAATGCCGCCGGATGCTTGGCCAGCGCGGCCTCGGTCTCGGCGATGCGGGCGGCGAGCTCCGGCGGCTTGACCTGGTCGGCCTTGGTCAGGACCAGCTGATAGCTGACCGCGGACCGGTCGAGCGTCTTGAAGATCTCCTGATCGACCTCCTTGAGGCCGTGGCGGGCGTCGATCAGCACATAGACGCGGGCAAGCGAGGCGCGGCCGAGCAGGAATTGGTGGATCARCTYGGTCCAGGACGCGACCTTGGTTTTGGCCGCGGCGGCGTAGCCATAGCCGGGCATGTCGACCAGGCGCAGCGGCGCATAGTCAGGTCCCTCGAAGAAGATCAGCTCCTGCGTGCGGCCCGGCGTGTGCGACGTCCGTGCCAGCGCGTTCTGGCCGGTCAACGCATTGATCAGGCTGGACTTGCCGACATTGGAGCGGCCGGCAAAGGCGATCTCGATCTGGCCGGACATCGGCGGCAGGCTCGCGATCGAGGGCGAGGCATGGGTGAACCGCCARGCCTGCGCGAACAGCTTGCGGCCCTTCTCGATCAGGCGCTCGTCGGTGTCGTGGCTGGTGGTCATCAATGCTTTTGCCTCGTCATTGCGAGCGAAGCGAAGCAATCCAGGGTCACAAGGGAAGTCTGGATTGCTTCGTCGCTGCGCTCCTCGCAATGACGGCCGCGGCTCAAGCCGCCTTACTCGTCGTCACGCCACTTTTTTTTTTAAACGTGCCGCGGATGTTGTCGAACAGCTCCACCTTGACGCCATTGCGGCGCATGATGAAGCCCTGCTGCAGCACCGACAGCGTGTTGTTCCAGGCCCAGTAGATCACCAGACCGGCCGGGAAGCCCGCGAGCATGAAGGTGAAGATGATCGGCATCCAGTTGAAGATCATCGCCTGGGTCGGATCCGGCGGCGCCGGGTTCAGCTTCATCTGCACCCACATSGTGATGCCCATGATGATCGGCCARATGCCGAGCGCCAGGTAGTGGCCGAACAGGGGCAGCTGGGTCGGATCAAACGGGATCAGGCCGAACAGCGTGAACAGATTGGTCGGATCGGGCGCCGAGAGGTCCTTGATCCAGCCATAGAACGGCGCATGCCGCATCTCGATGGTGACGAACAGCACCTTGTAGAGCGAGAAGAACACCGGGATCTGCAGCACGACCGGGAGACAGCCGGCGACCGGGTTGATCTTCTCCTTCTTGTAGATCTCCATCATCTCCTGCTGCTGCTTCATCCGGTCGTCCGGATAGCGCTCCTTGAGCGCCTGCAGCTGCGGCTGGATCGCCTTCATCTTCGCCATCGASGCGTAGGACTTGTTGGCGAGCGGRAAGAACAGGAGCTTCACCAGCACCGTCACCAGCAGGATCGAGATGCCGAAATTGCCGAAGAAGCGGAAGAAGAAGTCGAGCGCCAGGAACATCGGCTTGGTCAGGAAGTAGAACCAGCCCCAGTCGATCAGAAGATCGAAATGGTTCAGCCCRAGCTGCTGATTGTAGCCGCCGAGCCCGCCGATCGGGAAGTTGATGCCGACSACGCCGGCTTCCTTGGCWCCGGCGAACAGCCGGGTRGAAACGCTGGCCGCGCCGCCGGCCGGCACGGTCTGCGGGGTCTCGACATAGTCGGTCTGGTARCGATGCTGGTTGTCGACCAGCTTCGACGARTAGTTCGCCGTCAGGCGGGCATCCGTCATCGGCAGCAGCGCCGTCGCCCAATATTTGTCGGTGATGCCGAGCCAGCCATTGGTGACGTCGAACTTCGCCGCCTTGTCGTCGTCCATCTTCTTGTAGGTGTATTCCTGCAGTCCCTTCTCGCCGAGATAGCCGATCAGGCCTTCATGCAGGATGTAGTAGCCCGACACGTGCGGCGTGCCGTGGCGCGAGATCAGGCCGAAGGGATACAGCGTGACGGGCGCGCTGCCGGCGTTGGTGACCTCATCCTTGATGGTGAAAAGATAGTGCTCGTCGACCGAGATGGTGCGCTTGAAGGTCAGGCCGTCGGCATTGGTGGTGCTCAGCTTGACCGGGGTCGTCGGCGTCAGGGCGTTGGTGCCGTCCTGCTGCCACACCGTGTTCTGGTCGGGCACCTGGACCTTGGCGCCGGGCGCGCCGACCCAGCCGAACTCGGCGTAATAGGGCTCGGCGGTGTTGGACGGCGAGAACAGCACGATCGCGGGCGACTTCGGATCGACSGTCTCGCGATATTGCACGAACGCCAGGTCGTCGATGCGCGCGCCCTTGAGCGAAATGCTGCCGCTCAGCCGTGGGGTGTCGATCTTGACGCGGGGCGTGGCGGCGATGGCGGCGTCACGCGCCACCACGCCGGTGGCCGTRGTCGCCGCGCCGCCCGGTGCGCTCGGGCTGCCTGAGGCCGCGGCATTGGGCTGGGGGGTGGCAGACGGCGTGGCATCGGGCTGCACCGCGGGCGCCTGCTTCTTGGCGAGCTCGGCCTGCATCTGGGCCTGCGCCCGCTGCTTCTCCATCTGCGGTCCGTTGTAGAAGACCTGCCAGAGGATCAGCACGAGGCCGGACAGAATGACGGCGAGGATTGTGTTGCGATTGTCGGTCATCGTTTTCTTATCGTCTCGTCGTTCAATCCGGTGTGCGGGAATGCGCGTCCGGTGCGGGAGCATGGCGCCGGTTCGCATCCGACGGTTTGCGCGGCTGCGGCTTGGCCTGCGGCCGGTCGAGGCGGCGGAGGGTCGTCTGGAGGTCGTCGAGCATGGTTTGGAAGTCGCGCGACAGCGCATCGCGGCGCCCGATCAGCACATAATCGCTGTGCGGCCGCATCGACAGGGGATCGAGCCGTTTCACAAGCTCGCGCAGCCGCCGACGGATGCGATTACGCTCCGTGGCGGTGCCATTCTTCTTGGTGACGGTAAAGCCGATTCGGACCGGGCCCTGGTCCGCGCGCTCACGGCGCTGAACCACGAACGCAGGGCTGTTCGCCCGCGCGCCATCGGCAACGGCGAGAAAGTCCGCCCGCTGCCGCAGCCGATCCATAATGGAAATCTCCGGGACGGAGGCCCTGGCTTCAGGCGCTCAGACGCTTGCGGCCACGTGCACGACGGGCGGCAAGAACCTTGCGACCGCCGGTGGTGGCGAGGCGAGCGCGGAAGCCGTGACGGCGCTTGCGCACCAGTTTGCTCGGTTGATAAGTCCGCTTCACGGTCGTTCTCCGCTGACGGGCAATTTGCCAGTTGACAATTTGCCTGCTTGAAATGTCGAGGATGTCCGGTGATGCTTCCTGGCCCAAGCGGGCCGCTGGCGGCCCTCAGATCGAGCCGCCCCGGGCGAGCCGGGTCATCGCGGACGGTTGGCGCGGCTTATAAGGGAGCGTCCTGCCTTCGTCAATCGCGGCAAGGCKTTTCCGAGGTCTTTAGAATTTGCCCGAGAATGTGCCGGGCAAGCGCAGGCCGCCGCTCAGTGATATATCGACAGCGCAGGAAATGCGCGAAAATAGCCCCCGCYCGAAGGGGTTTCTTCATCGGACATCGCATGGCTTCGGGTTCCATTGTGAATGGATCGGACCGGAACATGAGCGATCCGTAATTTGACCGGACTCCGGTGCAGTCCCATCTTGCAGTCACGTAAGGGTGGGGGTGCCTCTTACAGGGACGACACGTGTCAGAGAGCGACAACCAGCCGATCCTGGAGCGTCTRCGGCCGAAACGGTCGCGCCGGCTCGGCTTGTCCGGCAAGTTGCTCCTGTTAACCATTCCGCTGGTGATGATCGCGGAGGTACTGATCTATGTGCCCGCCATCGCCAATTTCTGGACCAACCGCCTGAACGATCGGCTGGCTGCCGCGAATACCGCCGCGCTGGTACTCGATGCTGCCCCCTCCGGTATGGTTCCAGATTCCTTGGCGCGCCAGATCCTGACCTCGATCAATGCCCGCGGCGTCGCCATCAAGATGGGCCAGCAGCGTCGCCTGCTTGCCAGTGCCGACCTGCCGGCGTCGATCGATCATGATTTCGACATGCGCGACATGACCGTGTGGTCGTCGATCGTCAACTCGCTGAAGATGATGACTGAGACCGGCGATCAYACCATGCGCGTGATCGGGCCTGCGCCCGGGCGYGCGCAATTCATCGAGGTCGTCACCGACGAGAAGCCGCTGCGCCGGGCGATGTATCGTTTTTCCCGCAATCTGCTCGGCGTGTCATTGTTGCTCGCCGTTCTCACCGCGGCATTGGTCTATCTCGCCCTGCATTTCCTGTTTGTCCGGCCGATGCGTCGCCTGACAGCCAGCCTTGTCGGCTTCCACGAAAATCCCGAGAGCGTTGCGCGCATCATCGTGCCGAGYTCGCGCTCCGACGAGATCGGTGTTGCTGAGCGCGAGCTCGCAGACATGCAGCGCGATCTCGTGTCCATGCTGCATCAGAAGAGCCGGCTCGCCGCGCTCGGTCTCGCAGTTTCGAAGATCAATCACGATCTGCGCAACCTGCTCGCCTCCTCGCAATTGCTGTCGGATCAGCTTGCCAGCGTGCCCGACCCGCGGGTGCAGCGCTTCGCGCCGAAGCTGATGCGTTCGCTGGAGCGGGCGATCGCGTTCTGCCAATCGACMCTRTCCTACGGCAAGGTGCAGGAGCCGGCGCCCGATCGGCGCCTGGTCGCCGTCGAGCCCGTGGTCGCAGAGGTGCGCGAGACGGCCGGGYTGTCGCCGGACGCCTCGATCACCTGGGTCGCCGCGATCGAGCGCGGGCTCAAGATCGATGCCGATCCGGACCAATTGTTCCGCGTGCTGCTCAACCTGGTGCGCAACGCAGCGCAGGCCTTGGACAGCCTCTCCGGTGACGTYGGCGTCCGCCAGATCCGCATCACCGGTCGYCGGGAAGGCTCCGTGACCATCCTGGAGGTCTCCGACACCGGCCCGGGTGTTCCGGCCAAGGTCCGCGAGCATCTGTTCGAGGCCTTCCGCGGCGCTGGCCGGCCGGGCGGTTCGGGGCTCGGCCTTGCGATCGCGGCCGAGCTGGTGCGGGCCCATGACGGCGACATCCAGCTGGTGGAAGGCACGCTGGGGGCCACCTTCCGGATCACGATTCCCGATCGGCCGGTGGAGCTGCAGACGTTCTGGACCGAGCGCGCCAGCGCCTGAACCAGGCCCATGATTGAGCCGGGGCGCGGCAACGGGGCGGTCCGTCGGCCCGGCCGCTGGTTTCCGCCCCTTTTTGCAGGGATGGCGCGCAAGCCACCCGTCTCTGGGGCATCATGGCGTGTGCATTCGTTCCGGGGCTCCGGGACCGTGAACTCCGGCCGACCGGCGGCCGCAGAAAAATGGTCGTAAAATGTCCCCGTCAGCCTTGCCAAGCGGCCTCTGAGCCGTTAGTCAGGGGCCCTTCGCGAGGCCTGCCGGCTTTCTGCCGCTTCGGCCTTCTGGGATCCGTCCGTGATGGACTGACCGCCACGGATCGGAGCCTGCCAGACGCGAAAACGCGCCCGTAGCTCAGCTGGATAGAGCATCAGACTACGAATCTGAGGGTCGGACGTTCGAATCGTTCCGGGCGCGCCATTTRCGTACAAAACCACGAACATTGCCGTTCTCGGTCTGTTTGCCGGCAATGGCCGCCTGGAGGATGTCCTTGCTGCCGATGATCCGGATGGTTTCGTCGTCGACCTCGACCGCATCGATGATCGAGTTGATATAGCCTTTGCGGGTGTTGGTRTCGCCCGCATCGAGCTTCGCGTTCATCAACCGGGCGAAGGCGTCGATCTTCTCCGCATTGACGGCGGCCGCCATGCCGCATTGGGCGCGGGCATGATCGAGGGCCGCCTTTGCCCGGTCGCGTTGGGCTTTCAGAGCGGCGGTGCGCTCTCGCAGGATATCGTCCAGCTCGACGATGCCGTCTTCAATCGAGCGATACAGCCGCTTCATGCGATCTTCGCAGTCGGTCAATTCCTTCTGCAGAGCCAGCAAGCGGCCGTCGGCGGACTCGCTCTTTGCCGCCTGGCGTTCGATCAGCGACTTCAGGAGGTCGGCGATGCGGTCAGGCGCCAGCACACGCTGCTTGAGGTTGGTCAAGACGATTTCATCCAGGGTCGCGGTCGGGATGTGGCGGCCCTTGCAGACCGACTTGCCTTTCTGCTGGCAGCCCGCACACGAATAATATGAGTACGACCGCCCCTGTCGATTGGTCGTGCCGGTCCGGGTCATTCCCGAGCCGCACGAGCCGCAGACCGCAATGCCCGTCAGCAGTGAAGGGCCGTTCACGACGCGGGGTGGCGTGGTCTTCGGATTGCTCCGGGCGAGCTTCGCCTGCACCCGATCGAAATCGCTTTGCTCGATCAGGACCGGGACGGGAATATGGATCACCGACGATGGATCATGCTTCCTGCCATCGCGCGAGCTGCGCACGCCGTACGGCCATTGTCCGGTCGCATAACAGGTGTTGGTCAGTATCTTGTGCACCGGCCCGACACCAAAGGTCGCGCCGCGGCGGGTGCGGTAGCCATGGCCGTTCAGCCACTTCGTCGTCTCCTTGACGCCGAGCGGCCCGGTCTTGCCGTCGCCCTCAAGATAGAGCTTGAACATCAGCCGAACCGTTTCGGCTTCGACTGCGTCAATGTCGAGCTTCTTCTTGATCTTCTGTCCGCGCCGCTCAGCCTCAACGATCTTGTAGCCGAGGGGCGGCGTCGCACCGTTCCAGAAGCCTTGCTTGGCCGACTCGCGCATAGCGCGCGTTGTATTCTTGGATATCTCTCTGGATGTATGTTCGTCAAACGCCCCGATGATCTGACGAACGAGAATCTGACTGGGATCGTCCCCCGTCGGCTGCGTGACCGAGACCACCTCGACACCGTGCTTGCGCAACTTCCGGATCGTCAGCTCCATCTCGGCGACGTTGCGGAAGAAGCGGTTGAATGCATAGAACACGATCGCGTCGTAGGGATGATCCGGCGCACACGCGCGCTCGATCATGTCCTGCAACACCGGCCGCCGATCATCGGTCGCGGTCTTGGCCTCGACGAACTCATCGACCATGACGTAGCCGTTCTGATCGCAGAAGCCCGCCGTAATTTTTCGCTGACTCGGAATCGACGCTTCGTTCGCATACTGGCGCCCCGTGCTGACCCTGTAATAGGTCGCAGCGCGCTTGGCCGCGTCAGATTGCTTGGAAACCGAATTGTGAAAGACGTGCTTGTTCATGAGAAAACTCTAGTGACACTCTATGCTTACGGCGTTCTCAAGTCGGATTTGAGAGTCTCACTTGATGTCCTGTCAACGTTTATTTTTCTGAGGAATCGGTTGCGTCACCAGCCAGCAAATCCTGCAGCTCGGGGCCAAGCAAGACCTCAATCGCGCGCAACTCGCGGTCCATGATCGGCGGCGAGGGCGGCAGATCAAGTGCCACCTGAAAGTCCTCGCCTTGAGGCTGTCGGCGTCCTCTCTTCTTCGACACACCATCTGGGGTAGCCGCGGGAGCATGAACGCATGCGCCGTCCGCCCTCGTCCGCAGCTTGATGCGCGACCGCGCCGCCATCGGCTTAGAGCTCATAGCTGAGCTCCCGCCGATGATGCCGATCCTTCTCCGTCTGCCGCTCGAGCGGTCGCGAACCCTCAATGACGTCGAGCGTGGAAATCTTGGGCGAGGCGCGCGACAGTCTCTCGGCGAGCCAGTTCTGGCGCTGGCTCGTGGAAAAGGCCAGCTCGTCGCGCTGTTGATCGAAGGGCAGTTCGGCGGCGAGGCGCCGATCAATGCTCTTGGCGTCGACCACGAGCGTCGTCCGCTCCCGCGCGCGGCTCGTCGCCACGTAGATGTCGTGGCGATTGTAACTGTGATCCAGATGCACGACGGCATGATCGACCGTGAGGCCCTGGCAGCCGTAGACAGTCGAGGCATAAGCCCAACCAAGGCGGGGACGTCCCTGCGTGTCGGCAAGCTGCATCGGATCGAAGGCAATCCGCCGACCCTCGATGTCAGCCTCGATGATGATGCGACTTGCATCTCCAACGGGCACGGAGGCTTCACTGACCTTGACGATGGTCGCCGTCGAGCCATTGACCACACCAAGCTTGTCATCGCGGACGAGGAACCTGATCTTGTCCCCGGCCGCCAACGCAATCTKGGTTGAGTGGCCGGACGGCGTGGCCGCGGTGAAGCTAACCTCGGCGCCCCTGATGAAGCCGCTGTGCTTGAGGCGCTCGCGAGCGGCCTGTGAGATGGCGGCCACCGCTGCGTTAGACTTGGCGAGGATCAGGACCGAGGCAGCGGGGTCGCTGGCATGGACTTGATCAGCCGAATCCAGCACCTGAGCGATGGCCGCCTTGGCGCCGTCGGCTTCGATCAGCAAGCCCCGGTCAGCGAACGCCTCGAGCGCGGACACTGACTGCCCGGTACCGAAGGCTGTGATGGCTTCGCGCGCCCAGGCCTCGCGCTGGCGAACAATGGTGTTGACGCGCGCAGCTTCAACGGCGCGCGCCACCAGATCCAGCCCAGGACCGGCGCCGATCGCCTGGAGCTGCTGCCGATCCCCCACGAGGATGATCTTGGCGCCGGCTTCAGTGACGGCGCCAAGCAGCGCATGCATGTCTCGCGAGGAGAGCAGGCCGGCCTCGTCGACAATCAAGACGGTCTGCTTGTCGAGCACCTTCTCGCCGGCTTTGAGCCGCGCGATCCAGGAGGCCGTTGCCCGGGCTTCGATTCCGAGGTCATCCCGGAGCATGTTGGCGATTCGCCACGCGGATGCGGCGCCGATCACCCGGCATCCGGTCTTGGCGTATCCTTGTACCACTGGCGCGAGCAGTGTGGACTTGCCGACCCCAGGGGCGCCTTCGACGATAGCGACCGCCGAGCTTGTCGTTGCGGCGAGCGCCGCCTCCGACTGCTCGGCGGTGAGCCCCAAGGCTCCGCAACGGTCCCTCAGCGCTTCCGGATCGACGGAGCGCCAGGATTGGTTCGCGAGACGTTGCGCCTGTTCGACGACCTCCCGCTCGATCGCGAGCATCTCGGGGGTCGAGTAGCAGGGCAGGCCAAGCGCATCATGCCCAATTTCCACGAACGCGCCTTGGCTCAGCAAGCGGTTAAATTCGATCTCGGCGCGCTCGACCGGCAGGCCGGTGCCGACCAACCCGGCTGTCACCGAGCGCAGCAGCTCGCGCCGTTCGATGACGCTCTCATGTTCCGTGAGGCTCGCCGGCAGGGCTGCCAATCGCTCCGAGAGGACCCGTTCGCCCGCTTCATGATCGAGCGTGTTTGATTGGTCCCTCAAGTTCTCGGCGAACGACTCGGTATCCAGGCCGAACGACCGCGCCGCAGCGCGCCAGACCTCCTCCCGCGCGACGCTCTCGCTCTCGCTCTCGCGCTTGCTGCTTCGCGTCGCCTTGGCGATGGCGGCCGCAAGCGCAGTCGCCTGGCCGCTGGTTACGCCGTGTCCAGCGAGTTCGTCCTCGATCTCCTGGCGCCGCGCGCTGAAATACTTGATCGTCCTGTCATCGACGCCGGAGATCTCGAACACGCCGTTCTTGCCGACGCGGTCGATCGCGTATCCGATCTTCTCAAGCTCATGGGCCAGCGCGGCGTGATACGTCGCCCCGGCCGCCATCTTGAAATCGCGGATGATTTTCGAGTGGAGTCCGCCGACAGTATGATCGCTCGGACGTGTCGCGATGTTCAGGCATACGCAATGCGTGTGCAGATTCGGATCGGCAAACACACGCCCGTCGCTGTGCTGGGCTTTTCGGCTTTCCCCGTGCTGAAAAGTCGCCGAGGACAACGCGACTCCTTCCAGGAAGGCGCCCTTGAACCCGCGACGCGCCCATGTCGCCTCGCGTTCCAGCATGGCGAGCGTGGCCCGAACKGCCTTCTGCTGCGCCGCTTCGATCAGRCRTTTTGTATCGTACGAKCCRAGGCCCCARACGAGGCTGACSGAACGCGGCGCGCTYAGGGTGATGTCGAASGCGGGCGTMCGCTCTTTGTGGCGGCGAATCTGTTCGAGCAGCGGAGMGCCACTTTCATCSCGCGCATGATACAGGCGATCGAAGGTGACGCGGTCGACGGACGATCCGTCGACGAGACCAAAATCCCCGGCYGGCGCGTACCAGATGCCGGGCGGCTYGCCACTGCCGGCGTAATACTCCGTCTCACGCTGACGCGTGTAGTACGAGCTCGCCGCTGCCGGATTCCAGGTCGCAACCACGAAAAAGGCCCCCGATGGAGGCCTTCTTCAATATGCATATCTCCACCAAAGGCGAGTGAATCAATGTGGCCGAATTTATGAAGTTATATCAATTGCTTGGATCCCGCGCGTTGCTGGAGAAAACGAGCCGCTCGGATGTGCCGGATGCTTTGGAAGCTCAGTCCGAAGGCGCCACATGCGTGCCCGCTTCTTGTTTCGACTTCCTCAAGAGAACCGATCAACCTCGCCGCGGTTGTCCAGGCTGCTTCGCTCGACGGCACTCAAGTCCGTTTGATGAGGGTTTCAGAAAGCTCCTTCAGAGGGGAGTTCTCTGTACGCGTCCCCGCATCGATCGGCTTGCCCTCAATATTGGAGAGATCCGTACGTCGCTATGGCATCCAAATTTGGTGACGTTCGTGATGGCTTGGATAAAGCGACGCTATTTCTCCTCGAGACATTTGATAGCTCGCTTTCCACGGTCTGACCTGAATGGCACGCAAAGAGCTTTCACTGTGACCACTAAGTCCAAGACCTTGAAGCGCGGCTTCACGCCTTCTAAGTCAGGGGACGCCCAAGCTACAGCAAGGAACACGAATGTCAGACCTCTACCCCATCATGAAGGGCAAGGCTTACCGTCTCGCCGAGACCATCATCGCCCCGAAGCACCACGGGGAGGATCTGCTACGGACCATCATGTCGGACAGCGATGAAAGCCGTCAGCCGTTGTTTCTGGCAATGCTGCCGCAGGTCATTCCGGCAAAGGCGCACCGCCAAATCCTGCTCGACGGCTTGGCGCGCGAATATGCCGGCGCCGATAACTGGATGGCCTACGTCGAGAGCGAGATGTCCAAGTAAACAATGCGGAACGGCCCAGACCGATGAGCTTCGGTATCCACATGCACCGCGATAGGACTGAAGGTCGAGAGCCCGAATCAATGCTACCGAATGATGAGATGACTTCGAGGTGTTGATCTGATTAGAAGGCCCGTGTGTTTGCTAAGACCCGGGGCTGGTTCCAACAATGAAACTCTCTACTGCGGGGGGCTGTATTCGTGAGCGCCGCTTCGAGCGCCGCCGCTGCCGCGCCGATCGAGCTTACCTGCAGTGGCACGCTACATCAGTATCTTCCAACCGTGGTTCACGCGGCGGTGTCTCCGACGACGACACAGGTTGACCTTGAAACCATGCGCATCAGCACGCCATTCGGGCGCTATGGCATAACAAGCGTCGATAATTCATCCGTCAGCTTCAATGGGACCTGGAAGGGCTTTCTTGTGGCCGGTTCGCTCGACCGAACATCCGGCGAAATGAACATGCGGTGGTTGAGCAAGGAGGAGCAAACCAAGCTTGATCGCGGTGAGAAGGCGCAGATGGGAATGTCGGCCGATCTGAAGTGTTCGGTGGCGTCTCGGCTGTTTTAACTCACCAAAAGCAACGGTGTAATCGTGACTTGCTCGCTTCCGGCGCATGGCCGCATTTCTTGCTCGATCTGTCATTCCAGCCGATTCTCGTTCGATGAGACGCGGACACTAAGCGCAGATCAAACTTGGCGTATAACCGCAAATCCGCTCGCTTGGGGGAACACCGAACCTGAAGTCCTCATCCTGGGCTTCTCGAAGGGACCTAGCCAAGCTGGTGAGCTTCAGCGGCTTCCTCATAATGAAATTCCATACCGAAAGGGCCGGAAACAAGTAGGCAAGATTCTGGCCCACGTGGGTCTGCTTCCGGCCGCCGACCCCGAGGAGCTAAAGGCTCTCGTCGATCAGGTGATTGCCGACACCCAGGGGCGCTTCGGATGGGGCTCGCTGATCCGCTGTACCGTCGAGCGCTTCGACGGGAAGACGTGGGTCGGCAGTGGTGGGATGATCGACGAGTTCATGAAGCATGAGTTTGGCAAGCGAATTTCGCATGCTTGCGCGACCAAGTTCTTGCGCAACCTACCCCATCGAACGAAGCTGATCATCATGTTCGGCCTTGGCGCTAAAGGGAGCTATGTGTCCGCAGCGCGCCGTGCGATTGAGGCGGCGCGGCCTGGTACTTGGCGAACCATCAATGAGGTTGCGTACACCGATGGACAGATAACCGTGGTTCACGTTGAACATTTCGCCTCGCAGGGGGCGAACATTCCAAATTGGCTAGGACAGAACAACCATCCGCGCTCGAAACTCGGCCTGATGGCACGTGAGGCAGTCTCCTTTGGGCTGGCTTCGCGGAGCGAGAGCACGAAGAGCGCATGCTGAAAGTCCTTTCACTCGCAATCGCGATGCTCAGCCTCGGATCGATTTGTCCAGGTAAAGCCGATGAGTGTGATGCGATGGCCGGCGAAGTCGCCGCGCGCGTACCAGACGTTAGCGTCGGCCGGCGAAGCTCGGTGGTGATCTTTCTTTCCCATCCATCCGTAAAATAYGCCTCGATCGGCTGCTTGCCATTCAGGAATTTTGTCGCCGTCGTAGAGGGAAAGTATCCGAAGAGTGACTATTTTGATTTTCTCGGCGCCGCCGGTTCGGTTGTGCTCCATGGCAGGGCGGATAGGGTTCGAGAGGGCGCTTTACGCTGTCTCAAGAGGACGTTGTCGAGACTCGACGAAGACGTGAGCTTGGATTTCGCGGGTTTGTCGTTTAGCTGCTCGGCAAGCAAGCTCTCTTCTATTGTCACCGTGCAGAAGCAGTAGCGCAAGCACGACTGGATCGAGAGTCAACCGAGCCCAGGGCTTCCGCCGAACGTCATCGGCCAATAAGCGAGCCCGTAACGCGCAAGGACTCCGTGCGATTGGACGAATGCACGCGAACCCCTGCGCACGAACTGCGCCTCCGGCGTAGACATTCCTGAGTTTCAGCGTACGTGCGCGAAAGACCGTGGCGTATATTAAGTGTGCCTCCGCTTCCGCCAGACCCGCATCGGCCATTCCACTTCCAGCACGTCTCCGAATCCAAGAACCAGAGCTTTGACCTTTCGATGGGTAACGCCAAGCCGGTAGGCGAGGTATTCCGCTCGGACGATTGGCACCTCTCGGATCCGTTTCGTCATCACGCTTTGCTCAGTCCGGCCAGCCGGCCCCCGTTCAACAGTCAGCGTCACGTCCGCCTCGAGAATCGAACGCTTGCCAATCGTCTGTTCGGCAAGCTCCGTCGTCTCGGGACCTTGGGTCTGGGCGCAGACGATCTTGGTCCTGAAACGCTGGAAGATGCTGGGAGCCGCATCCTCATAGATCCGCTTGAACTGTGCGATGTCCTGAATGGCGGCGATTGTGGATGCTCCCTTGTTCCTTGCGACGTCCAGGAGCTCGGGCCATCGCCGCAGCCGGCCCAGCGCAGGGGCCTCGTCAAGGACGAAGTTCCGGATGCGCGTTTGGCTCACCGGCAATCTGTTGTCGCCGACCGCCGCCGTAATGAAATCGACAGCCATCCCGATCCAGGCCGCGCTGGTTTCCGGATGACGRCCGGACCGCTGAACGATGACGACCTTGGGCTGGTTCGGGTTCGATCCGCTAACCCACTCTCCGAACGAGAATTGCCGCTCACGCGGAACGTCCACCCATGCTTTTGCCAGCGGTCGGAGCACTCGCAGCACGCTGCCACGGAACGTCAACAACAGCGAGACCGTGGTCTTGCTGAGCTCGCCCGATGCATCGAATTCAATGAGACCCGACGCCGGGCGATAGAATTGCTCGAATTCCGTCTTCATTTGTGCGGGCTCGCGGAGGCAGGCCATGTAGAGCTGCGGCAGGCCCCAAGTGTCGCCGTATTTGGCTTTGCACACGATCATGCAACCCGCAAAGAGCGTCGCGGCGCCTTTGCCCCAGAACGCCTCGCTGGTCTGCCCGATGATCTGCTCGGCCGCGCTCTCGCAATCGCTGTCGTCGCGAAGATCCCGCCCCATCGCCCAGGCGAACGTTCCCGGACGATCCGGATTGATGACGGCGAACTGTTCGTCCTCCATCGGGAATCCGTCCAATATCTCGCCAGTCGTGTCGTGAACAAACAGGCCGTAATCGGCGGTGGGATTTCGCAGCAGTCGGCCGATCATTTCTTCCAGCAGATAGAGAATGATGCGCGTCTTGCCGGAAGCGATGGCGCCWAGGATCAAGAGGTTTTGAACCTCCATGACGCGCGGGATGAACACGCCTGGCAGCCATTGTATCGTACGATCGGTCCCTTTGTGCTCCTTGCCCAGCAACGCATTGGCGCTCGTAATCGCGGCCACGCCTTTCAAGAGCTTGAGGCCTTCGTAGTGTTCACGACCATCCACAATAGGTGTTGCACGATGGCGCATCCGAAACGCGATAACTCCCGACATGAGCGCAGCGAGCGCTACGCCGATCAGCCGCGGGAGTGTTTCGCGGAGCAGATCGTCAGCGGATAGGGCGACGACGACCAGGCCGTGCGCGTTGATGTTGGACACCAGATCGGTAACGCCAACTTCGACCGCCTTATCGTGCCGCCACGCAGTCGGCGGGATGAGGACAAAGGACAGCGCGAGCCCGAGTAGGCATGACAGCAAAGCCATGCCAATGAGGGCGAATGCCGCTGGCGCCGCCGGACGATACTCATAGTTTGCGAGACGTTTCATGCCGGTCATTCCACCAGGCGGCCGCGGTGGCGCCAAACCACGATTGGCGCCCGCGCAGGAATGAACTGCGGGGGAAGATGCTTGTTGTCGTCGTAAAGCTGCTGGCGCGGAATGTTCAGTTGCTCTGCAAGAGCATCCCAGTCCATGTCATAGGTCGGAGAATACAGGCAGCCATCGGTGTACGGGCTCAGTCGGGCGCAGCGCGGCCAGTTCCCACGCTCTCCCGGTCGCACGATTTCGATGTGCGTCAGGGTCCATCTCCAGGCCTGCGGGCTCGCAACCCCCACCATGACAATCACGGTGGTCAACACGGACGTGATCACCGTCATCTGCGCAGACGAGTGCAATAGCCGCCATCGCTCCCGCCATCCGAGCGTCTCCCGCTCGGGCTTCGGCAGCGGGGGAGGCGTCGGACAGCCGATCTCCGGCGCGATCGTGCCGACCACCTCGCGATACTGCGCGGCCGTCAGACGTGCAAGGGTCCTGGCCGGCAGGCGAACGAACTGCGCCGGCGTCATCTGCTTGAGACGGTTCATCAACTGCCGCGACTCGTTTGCGGCATCCCTCTTCACCTTCGCCACATCTTTGTGGAAGATGGCACGGCCATCAGCCATGACGCTCTCCCGAGAGGAAGGGCAGGATGCGGCCGATCTCGTCCTGCATGATCGCCGACCACTCCGCGATGTCCTTGACCAGGATTTTTGCTTCGTCACGCGGCGCGCCCGTCTGGCGGATTGCCTCCGCATAGTTGTCGGCGTGCCAGGACACGATCGTGGAGGGGAGCGCCTGCAAGCGCTCGTAGATGGCCATGCTGCGAGCGCGGACCTTCGGCATCTCGATCACGGGATAGCGCTTGATCGCGCTCATGAAGGCTTTGCGGGTGTCTTCCTGGCAGTAGCTGATGGCCTTCGTCGGATCGCCCGCATAGTGATTGAGCACCAGCACCGTGTTGGCGTTGGGGAGATTCCGCTCGATGCGCTTGAGCTCGCGGATCATCTGCGAGGCGGAATCCTCACCAGCTTTGCAGACGACAAGCGGCATGACCTGCAATCCGAGGCTCGTGATGTCCTCATCGAGGTCGAGATCCGCAATCGCGACATGGAATAGCGGCGCGAGCGCGCCGCCGACTTCCAGTAGGGTGGAACGCTGCGTCTGCGGCGCGTCCGTAACGGCGCGATACCAGGGCGCGATGATGTCGCTCGGCACCAAGTCGTCGCCGCGGCTCTCGCGGTGCTCCGGGACGAGAAGGCTTTCCACCGGCATGCCGGCCTTCATCGACAGCTTGCGCTTGGTGTCCATCTGGAAAAGGTCAAGCGGCAGGCCAGCGAGGCCGAAGGCGGTGACGAGCTGCAGCGCGGTCGTCGTCTTGCCGGCGGCGCCTTCATCGGAGGTCAGGATCAGTGCGGCGGGACCAACCGCGGCAAATCCGGGCGTTTTGGTATCCGTGTTGCTGTCTTTCTTCATGCTCTGTGGTCTCGATTTGCGTTGAGATCTGACGAGACATGACAGCCGGTCATGCGGTCCTGGCTGCCCGGACATCTCGCTGCGTGAGGGATGGGCAAATGCGCCACGCCGACCGGCGTGGCGCATTTGCGCTAGGCCCCGGAGGGGGCGCCGGCGCGCAAGGTGGCCAGGATCTCGTCCCGGCCGGTGCCGGCCTTGGTACGCTGGCGCGCGCGCCAGTACTCCGCATCCGGCAACGGCAGCGCGATCGTGTGGAAGGCCTCGATCGGGATGACGTGGGCGCCAGAACCGAGGTACTGCCTGCTCTTGATCGCCGCCGCGAGGCTGGCGTAGGTGCGCTTGATCGGCTCGAGCGCCTCGCTCTCGAGCACCGGCTGGTAGACCCACAGCGCGCGCAGCGCGGTCTGCTTCATCCAGCCCTCGGGAGCGCCGCTCGCGGAAATACCGAGATAGCCGGCGAGGGTGACCAGGTCCTCGCTCGAGACCCACAGGTTCGCCGCACCGAACAAGGCGAGCTCGGCCGCGTAGCCGGCTGCCAGGATCCGGGCATTGAGCACCCTGTCGCGCTCCAGCCGGGGGCGGTAAGCCTCATCGATGTAGGTAGCGTGGCGGTGGCCCTGCTCGTCGATGATGACGTAGTCGACGGGGATGCCCGCCGCCGCGGCCACCGTCACATGACCGACTTCCTGGATGATGAGCCGCGTCATCGGCGGGATCTCATCCTCTGCGGCGATGCGACCGAGGGGCAGCGGRTAGGCGTCGAGATTCTTCAGCATATGGTGATCCTCTTGTGAGTGGGCGGTCATCCGCCCACCCGCGATCCTTCCACCGTCCGGCCCGGCCAAGCGAATGAATGAATGGGCGCGAAATTTCGGTGTCAGACCAAGGTGTTAGGACTATCTCCACCGCACCCCTGAGGCCGGATGGCCTCGGCCATCAGCTTCCGCTGGTTACGGGACAGCGGTGGAGGGCCGCTCGACCGAGAGCTCTCGCGTTGCCCGCGCGATCCGGATAGTGCCGGCGACGGCTTCTGCGCTGCGGAGCCCCTGCTCGAAGTGGTCCAAGGGGATCGCCAGGATCAGGAGCTTTCTCAATCTCGTCCACACCCGCGACAATTCGGTCCCACAGGGTTGGGCGGCGAGCACTTGCCGCGCGATCCCGAACAGCTCGGGGCCGAGCTTTGCCTCGACGCCCGCGTTGATGCGTCCGATGAAGCGCGCGATCTCGAACGTCTTCCCGAAGGATGCCGCATATTGCATCCAGAGTTCCGCCGGATTGATGTCGGCGAAAATCGCGATCTGGCAGGCTTCGGCCCAAGACACATGCGTGCCCGAATGAGTGTAGGCCAGCTCCAGCAGCGCCGCCGCATCAGCGGCGGCCATGTCGGCTGCCTCCTTGTGGGCCGCCGACACACGCTGGGCGCGATCATAGGCGCGAGAGATCAGCCTCACTGCTTCCGTCTCGGCCTCCATCTTCTTGGTGAACTCCGCTGCGCACGGTGCCGCCTCATGGTCCATCTGTAGTTTAAGAGGGGCCCACAGCTTGAGCTCGGCCTCCGATTCAAACGCGGTGCGACTCGTCAAATGCTCGCGCCCGACGTTCAGCCGATAATCAACGGTATCGGACCCGCCGCCGATTTTGCCCAGCTCCTCTTTGGCTTTCGCACCGCTCCCAAGCAGCGCCGTGAGGCAGTGGTAAGCCAGCAGCGTCTGCACGCCGAGAGCAATGTTGAGCTGCTGCACCACGCCGCTTTGTTCGTAGCGGCCCGCAAAGTCCTTCTTCGGCAGCACCTCCTTCACGAAGGCCATCACGATGCCGCTGTTGCCGGTCTGCAGCACGTTCGGCAGAATCTCGAAGACTGCCAGCGGCGGGGGGATCTCGCCGTAATCGCGTGCGTCCTGTTCGCGCTGCCGCACGGCAGCGTTCTCTCGCCGCTTGCGCGCCTTCTTGCGCCTGTCCTTCTCGTTCGCCGTATTGGACGCCTTCGGCAGGACTTTCTTCGCCACGTTTAACCTCCTGAATTGATCGCCTTGGATGGAATTGCGCGGATTGCGCCTAGCTCTTGCCGCCGAACTGCAGCCGGCGATCAAAGGCGCCTATGCGGACGAAGAGCGTTTCGAGGCTGCGTGCGGCCGTGATCATCATGACCGGCCTGTTGTTACGCATCCCCTGGATGCCGCGAGTGACCAGACCGGATTCATCCCAGAGCTGGACCGGTGCGGTCTGCAGGACTCCGTTGCGCACCATGCGCTCCACGGCGGAGACCGTTACCCAGTTGCCGACGTGAAAGCGAACCGGAGTGGTCGCGGTCGGCAGATAGGGAGGAAGGCCGAGCTGGGCCGAGATTTCCAGGATGCAGGGGCGCTTGTCGCCGACAGCGTGCTGCAGCTTCTGCGTCAGGGACCGCATCAGCGTCTGTTGAAAATCCGCTCCCACCGGCGTTTCGCCGATTGCCTCGATCGCACACACAAAGTCCCATGCTGCACTCACGTTGACTTCTCCTCTGACTAAGCCTCTTGACTAGGTGGCTACGGCAGGAGCCGCAGTTTGCAATCGCCGCAGATGAAATGGGCGTCCGGTTTGGCCCAGGCGTTCTGCCCGCAACCGGCGCACTGGTATCGCGTCTTGCTCTGGCGCTTCTTCAGCGCGATCTTGCGTGCGGCTTTCGTCGTGCGCTCCACGTACGCGAGCGCGAAACCCTTCGCGATCAGCTTGTCAGCGGCGCGGTCAAACGGGCCGCCAGGCCTGACATAGTGCGTCATCCGCTGGCCCGTCTTCTCGCCGCCCGGCCGCCCGGTGTGCGAGGGCACGAGGCCGATTTCTTCCATCTTGGCYGCCCACTGCAAGTTGTGATAGCCACCACGCGAGACCTTGCCATGGTGGTGCTGCCACTGGTGGGCCATCTCGTGACCGAGCGTCGACAACACCCGCTTGGCGCCGCGCTGTGCGAAGTGCGCCGGGTTGAGAGCAATTTCGTCGGTGATGATGGTGCCGTCTGAGGACCGGAAGCGCCGTCCTGCGAAGAAGCCCAACGCGCGCTTCTTGCGCTGTAGCGTGATCAGGCAAGGCGGCAACTCGCCGCCAAACAGCTTCTGGTTAAACGCCTTCCAGGCGCGACCGATCGGTCCATACGATTGTGACATCGGATCGATCTTGCGCCGGGCCTTCGAGCGGTGGCGCTGTTTCGTACGATCCACTGCCGATCGTTTGCCGCGCAGCTTGGTCTTGTTGGTGCGCGCCATCACATCGCTCCGCGCGCGTTCGACATGCTGATCTTCGCGAGCGGCATGTCCGGTCGGTTCCTGACAAGCCAGCCGAGGAGGTCGCGCGCCCAAGCCCGACGCATCGAGCGCGTCAACTCGATCAGGCCGTCATCCTTCACCTCGTAGAGCGCGGCATCGACCGTCATGGGCTGGATGAACTGTCCGGTGTACCACTTGGCCTTCGCCCAGCTGGAGTCGCAGGCCACGATCAGTGCGCCGAGGGGCAGCGTGGCGTCAGCGCCGGGCTTGAGCTCGACGCCGCAGAAGGCCCAGCCATTGTCCCGGGCGGGATCGATAGAATGGACCCAGCGGCGCCAGCTACGGAGATTCGTTTCGGCGCCCCATCGCCGGGACGGCGACATTGCCGCGATCGCTGCCATGGCGCTGTCGTGGTGCCGCGCCACGTATTGGTCAGTGGCGGGCACCGTTACGGCAATCGACTTTGTCGCCGTGACATCATTCATTGCTGCTTGCTCTTAGCTTCGTAGCGTTAGCTCCGAAACTAATCGCGAATGGCCTTCAAACTAATAGAGGTGAGTTCGAATGTTTGAGGAGCCTCAGCAACGGAGGACGTCAGGTTAGGTCCCAGGAAGCGCTGTCCGCCCGCGAAGCCCAGATGGATCGTGATGGCCTGTTGGAAGGGCACCCTCGGCTACGAATTGCAGAGACTTGCCTATCGATACGTCCACTCGAGCGCTTGCAGCATCGCGACCCATTCGCATTGGCGCAGCCCGTATCAAACTACCTGTTCGAAGCTTCAGTTCTTCCTCGGGAGGGCAACGTCGCATTAACCTCTAAGGTCGGTCGCCCGAAAACGAAGGTCGTTGCTCAAGGATTCGTTGAGTAATCCAGCCTACGCAACGAGAGAACGATAATGGACGATGGAGACAAGCGATGGGTAGTCTGACGATGCCTGCATATGCCTACTATCTGGCGCGCGGCCGAGAGAGGAAGGACCCAGCGAAATCGAGTGCTTGGAATGACAAGAGTGAGAAGACATTGAACGGCCTCTTTGAACTATTCGACCACCCGCTGATCAAAGAGATCGCGGTTCGTGAGGGGGCAGTCTCAGCTCGATTCCCTGACGCTAATCTCCGCCAATCCAATTGGCGGGCCACCACAATGGTTGAAGAGGATCGRTTTGCGAGACCTAAGCTCGAGAGTATTCTGAATGAACTTCAAAATCGGGGCACGATTGTCGTTCCATCAATCGGACACTTAAAAGGCAATCATAAACTGATGCGTCGGTTGTGTGACCACCCCATCGCTCCAGTTTCAATTGACCGAGCTAGGATTAGGATTGCACTGGTAAAGCGGGCATTGTTGCAGCAACCTGAGGGTCGGCCCACCAGCGAGTTTACGAAAATCGTGTGTGATTTCTTCGCTTGGCTCATACAAAGCGCGCTCAAAAATCAAAGGCTGCTAGAGACTTCGCGTCAGCATTATCCCAAGACCGCGCAGCCAGCAATTCGTCGCAAGCGTTCACCAAAGAGACTYGGCGTGAAAAAGCCAAGAGGCGCCAAGCCCGAGGAYAGTCGTACGAMRRAGAGGACTTTGAGCAATTGAATGTTTGTCCCGGCGAGACGCTTCAAACATTCGAACTCACCTCTATAGGTTTGCGACATGTTCGACYCTATTGACTCGACGAAGGTAGAGACGCGCAGAGAGCGCGTCGTCCCGACGAAAGCGAGTCGAGCCATGCGTCTGCGGCCCTCCCGAGAGTCCGCGTCCCAAGAGCGGAAGGACAAGCSCCMGCMAAATGACGCCTCAGCGGTACTCTCAAACCGCATGAGCGCGGCCTCGGCRCAGCAGAAYAGGGCCGCCTSGTTCGGCGAGGCGCGCGACCAYCTCTTGCTGGAGATCGGTTCCGACGTCGAAATCTGCAAGAGGTTGTTGGAGCGGCTCAAAGAGACCTATGGGCRCGTCGCCTATGCGGAGGGGCAACTTTGGCRCTATGCGGCAACGCATTGGGAGGCTTTTCCCGAACATAAGCTYAGAGCGCTCGTCCAAGAATTTGATGGCGCGCGGTATCCGACGCCCTCGGGATCGGTGGCATGGATCAAACTGGGCAAAGGCAAGATCAAYTCCATTCTGCATGAATTGCTCAAGAGCTGTTCGGAGCCTGGCTTTTTTGACGCGCGCGCGATTGGTATCAACTGCGCGTCGGGGTTCATTCRGTTTRGCGAGAARGGGAYGCCTACTCTTCGCCCGCAYTCGCCGGAACATCGCGCTCGCCATACGCTTTGTGGTCACTGGAAGCCGGGCCGATCGRTAAGGCTGCCSCCAAAGTCGCTRTTGCGGAARCTRTTAGACGGAGTATTCAAAGGCGATCCCGATCGCTCTGAAAAGGTRCAGCTGCTCGCAGAGATCTGCGGCGTTGCCGCGCTCGGCCAYGCMRCCAAGCTCTTGCAGCCGCGTTCGGTCATTCTYTACGGTCCGCTTGCGGAGAACGGCAAAGGYCAAATCCTGGATCTCGTGCGGGGTCTGCTGCCTGAAGCGGCCGTCTGCTCTRTCCCGCCGGCRATCATGAGCGAYGAGCGACACATYATCGCGCTTGCGGGCAAGCTCTTGAACGCGACAGATGAGCTCTCGTCTGCCGCGATCGCCTCGGATCGGTTCAAATCGGTCATCACCGGGGATCCTGTCCCTGGACGCGACGTGTACAAGAGCCGGATCGAATTTCGTCCAATGGCGCAACACSTCTTCGCCGCAAACGCACTGCCRCCGTTYATTGGYGGCATGGACCGAGGSGTGCAGCGCCGCCTTTGCGTTGTCCCCTTCAATCGCATTATCCCCGTTRCCGAACGGATTGAAGGAATTGGCAAGCTGGTAGGGCARCGCGAACCTGACCTCCTGCTCGCGTGGGCGATTGAYGGAGCAKCGCGYGCYCTTCGGGAAGGCGTGTTTACGAYTCCAAGCTCCTGCCGACAARCACTGCGCGAATGGATCTTTGCGGCAGATCCGGTTGCGGCYTGGATCGAAGAGCGCGTGAAGGTYGAGGCGGACGGCGACGTGAGAAAGGGGATCAAGACGCGCGACGCCTACACGGAGTTTCGGTCATGGGCCGCRGCGGAAGGCTTCAAGACYCTACCGGARATCAACGGCTTCGTGCAGCGCGTTTTGTCCGCCGGTCGCGGAATCGAGCACCGCAGGAGTGGAAAAGAGGGCAGGCGGTTCATCGGAATGCGGATTCGTCRCAAGGAAGAAATCTAGCTCCAAGATGCGTCATCTCAGCACTTTCAATGGCTTAGGCCGCATTCGTTGTCGCGGCCTCAGCCCATTGGCTGAAGATCGCCGCTGGACTCGAGGTTGAGATCTCCGCGCGAGCGGCCGCTTACGATCAAGCAGCGCGCCGTCAGTACCTGAAAGTTGATGGGAATCRMGATGATKCAAAAATTGCAAGGTCAGCCTTCTTTCTCGATCACAGTGGCTCCGCCGTCGGGCAGGCGTCCTCGTCCGATCTTGCGCCATGGCGCAGAGACGCATTTGTGCCTCACCGATCCTCTTCGCGTGACGTACCATTACCCGGTCAGCTATATCCGACCGGGTCGAAAGACCGCCAGCCGCGTKTGGGTCCGAGACYACGAATTCATACAGGTGCGGACSGYCCGCCRCTCTGAAACCACCCCGGCGTATCGAATTGTCTCTCCAGATGCTGRGCGTCAACYCGTTGAAATTGTSGAGTTCGACAACCGTCTTTGGTGGCCCATTGGCRGCCATAACCTCGCAGYGYCATTCTTTGCAGCACTTGCGGCTGGCGAYTCGTCGGCCGTTAGTCTKCTCRRCACGTCGCTTRTCCGGACGGGCAAGCGCGTTACCACCATCGATGCGGTTAACGCGKGCAGAMTCGTCGAYGACGGTCGCATCAAAGCTGCRATTGATATCCAACGYGCGGCYGACGRTCTCCTGATCRTCGAKRATCAGRTTYTSRTKGCGGACGGWGAGCCTGTGTACGTTCTTTGGRACMATCGKATTRRTCCGAAGCTCACAMYTCGCTCCTGTTATGACTTCATYGAAACRTTGTATGGWRCAGACATAGATTTTGGATAYGATGATCTCACTACCGCTCTCACGTTCGGAACTGTCTTTGCTCCCACTGAACTGGAAAGGCTWKCATCGCTTCTTCKYACCRTYGAYGCTGACATMGMACGGCACGCGACSATCGAGGTATCCGGCATTCGGAAATTTGSCTCCGAYCCACTTGAGGTCCAAACAGATGCGGCATTTCGCAAGCTCCTCCGCTTGGCGGCTGTGCCCCGGCGATTGCCCAGGGCTGCCGCYGTTGAARWMCGMCAGAAGGTGACAGAACTTCAGCAAGCGGCAAGCGCATCTTCCACCTTAGTTCGCGCCCGCGCCATGCAGGCACATCTGGATTGGCTGGAGTTGTTTCCGTGGCTGTCCAGCTTTCATGTCGAGCACCGCTTTCTCAAGCATGTGATTGGTAACATCCGTGAGGAAGGTAATCGACGGGGTGTATTCACTCCGTTTACAAAATTCGAACCGCTTACCGAAGAAGAGGATGCGATTGTGGGAGCGCTCGCCATATAGCGCGGCTGCAAAGCTGATCTGCCTTAAACGCGCGGTTCGACGACAGCATTGGGTGATCTGCAAGAAGACAAACCTGCTTCGAACTGGGATCGGGCCTCGGGCGACCAGAGCCGCGATCAATCCCCCGTCGGGAGCCTTGGCGTTCGAAGTTGATCGACTAGGGCCATTAACATGGCAAACACGGGCAGCAAGGCGGATGCCGGCGCTCTGCAGATCCGGAGATGCGCCGCAGTGTGCCGATTGTCGCCAACAAGATTCTCCACGATTCTTGTGCGAATAGCTGCGATGGCTGCGTCGACGCCAGCACAGGTGAAGGAGGGGCGGGTTGACCTGTGTGCGGCCACGCACCCAAGAGGATGGTCATATATCTTCTCTAGCGCCGCCTCGCTGGAGGCGCTGTCGCGAGACCAATTACAACCGCAACGCACGGTTTGGCGCCGGCAAGCGACGTCTGCCCTCCTCAGAGTTCCTGATCCATGAGGTTACGGAAAATCCGCAGAGACTTGGTCATCTCCTCGCAGATTATCCGCAACTTCGGTCTCGCGATGTTTCGGTCTCGTTCTGTCAGCGTCAGGATTGCCTCAAAAACCTCATCTGAATAGTACGCAAGCAGCAGCAGGTGCTCGCCTCTTGGCCCGCAAGTGCCCTCAAGCCAGTTCTTGATGGTCCTTTCTCCAGCCCCGGTCCATTGCCGAATCTTCTTCGTCATATGGGGCGTCGACCTCGATCCCTTCTTCAAGGCCTCGCTGACGGCCCGCGCGTAAACCAGACGGGGCGCATTATCACCGCTTCCATTGCGAAAAATTCTGCCTGTCTTTGGCAACATTTTTCCAATCCCTTCTAGTTAGATACTCGACACACTCGCGGAGTAGCGATCCTCAGCATCCCCTTCAGTTGGCGCCACGTCCAAGCCCAAGACCGGTTAGTATCGTGGAACGCAAAGATACGTCGAGAACACCGCCTCTCAGCCAGCGGACGGAGGACCCACATTCTCCTCGATCGCTTCGCGCGGCGCAGTATGTGCGCATGTCCACGGAGCACCAGAAATATTCGACGGAAAACCAGTCCGATATAATTAAGCGCTATGCGGCGCAGCGAGGATTAGAAATTTCCCGCACCTATATCGACGCCGGTCGGAGCGGGCTCAATGTCGAAGGGCGACCCGGTCTGCAACGCCTGCTGGCCGACATCGAGGGCGGAGCGGCCGATTTCTCAGTCGTTCTTGTCTATGATGTGAGTCGCTGGGGACGGTTTCCGGATTCCGACGAGGCCGCGTTCTACGAATACCGCTGTCGCGCGGCCGGCGTGAAGGTTGCTTACTGTGCGGAAGAGTTCGAAAATGACGGCAGCATCGGCTCCGACGTCCAGAAGGTCGTCAAGCGGCGCATGGCAGCCGAATACAGCCGCGAACTTTCAGTCAAGGTGTTCGCCGGCCAAAAGCGCCTCATCGAGTTGGGCTTTCGCCAAGGCGGCCCGTCAGGCTTCGGCCTGCGCCGTCAACTCGTTGATGACCGCGGCGAATCGAAAGGGATCTTGCAGCGCCGTCAGCACAAGAGCATTCAGACCGATCGTGTCATCCTGGTGCCCGGGCCGCAAGAAGAAGCAGAGATTGTTGCCGGGATATATCGCGATTTCGTGGAGCGGCGGCTCAACGAGGCGACGATTGCAGACAACTTGAATAAGCGAGGTATCCGAACTGATCTCGATCGGTCCTGGACCCGCGGTACCGTCCATCAGATCCTCATCAACGAGAAATACATTGGCAACAATGTCTGGAATCGTGGTTCGTTCAAGCTGAAGCAGAACCGCATCCGGAATGATCCGCAGACTTGGGTGCGAGCCGAAAATGCTTTTCAACCAATCGTCGATCGGATGCTGTACGACGCTGCTCAAGCGATCATCGACGCACGTTCACACCGGATGACCGATGAGGAAATGCTAGTCTGCCTTCATCAGCTACTGCTTTCCCAAGGAGCTCTTTCCGGGCTTCTGATCGATGAGACGGACAGCTGCCCGTCCAGTGGTGCATTCCAGCGACGCTTCGGCAGTTTGATCCGTGCCTATCGTCTGGTTGGTTACACGCCCGAAAGGGACTTCAACTACATCGAGATCAATCGAACGCTTCGAAGGCTCCATCCAGCCGTCATCGAGGAGGTCATCGGGGGACTTGAGCATTTTGGCGGGTGCGTCAGCCAACAGGCATCCTCCGAATTGCTGATCGTGAACGACGAGTTCTCCGTCTCTGTCGTGATCGCGCGCTGTCGCGAGACAGCCGGAGGTGCCTTGCGATGGCGGGTTCGATTGGAGCGGAGCTTGATGCCCGATGTCACCGTCGCGGTCCGGATGGACAGTTCAAATATTTCAGCTCGAGACTACCTCATCTTGCCGACCCTAGACATGGACGAGCGAGTGTTGCGGCTGCAAGAGCACAACGGCATCTCGCTCGATGCTTACCTGTTCGATTCCATGGAGCCGCTCTTCGAGATGGCAGAAAGAGTCCCCCTCAGGGAGGTTGCGTGATGGCAGAATCCAATTCGCTCGCCGTGCAGATCGTTCCTGTCTCACAGGTATCGGTCGTCAACCCGCGGATACGCAACAAGAAAAGCTTCCGGGAGCTGGTCGAAAACATTGCTGCGTTGGGCCTCAAGAAGCCGATTACCGTCACCAGGCGAGAGGAGCAGCAGGGTGTCAGATACGACCTGGTCTGCGGTCAGGGGCGCTTGGAGGCGTTCATGGAGCTGGGGGCCAGCGAGATCCCGGCGCTTGTCATCGAAGCCAGTGTTGAAGACTGCATGGTCAAGAGCCTGGTAGAGAACTGTGCCAGGCGCCAGCATCACGCCATCGACCTGCTCCATGACATCGGTGGCATGAAACAACGTGGCTATACCGATCCGGAGATCGCAAAGAAGACCGGATTGTCGCTCGAATATGTTCGCGGCGTCGGCCGTTTGCTCGCGCAAGGTGAGCAGCGTCTGCTGAGGGCGGTCGAAGCTGGACATATTCCAGTGAGCGTCGCCGTACAAATCGCGGACGCCGACGATATCGGCATCCAGGAAGCGCTTCATCAGGCCTACGAACGAAATCTCTTGCGGGGCCGAAAATTGATGATCGTGAAGCGCATTGTCGAGAGCAGGCGGCGTCGCGGGCGAGCAATTCGTGGGAGGGGTCCGAAAGAGGCGTCACAGAAGCTATCCTCCCGCACCCTGCTACGTGCCTACAAGGAGGATACGGACCGCAAGCGTCTCCTGATACGCAAGGCGGACGCGACTCGAAATCGACTGCTCTTCATTGCTCATGCGATGCGTGAGCTCTTTGGAGATGAACGATTTGTGTCCCTCCTGAAGGCGGAAAAGCTCGATTCCGTGCCGAAGAAGTTGTTGGGACGGATGGAACGAGGAGACGTCGGATAATGCCCCACAAACCTGATCGGCGTCCCATCACAATGGCGTTCGAGAAAGAGCGCGTGACTCTTCCTATTGGCGCTATTCAGCCGCTCCGTCTGATCAACGATGCGGTCAAGAAGTCTCCGAAGTATAGCCAGATCCAATCCTCCGTACGAGAGATCGGGCTTGTAGAGCCGCTTGTTGTTGCGCGAGATCGGAGCGAAAAGGGCAAGTATCTCCTCCTCGACGGACATTTGCGGCTCGCCGTCCTCCAGGAGCTGGGGATCACGGAAACGACGTGCCTGGTCGCGACCGACGACGAGGCATTTACATACAACAAGAGAGTTAGCCGGATCGCGACCGTTCAGGAGCGCAACATGATCCTGACCGCAATCAAACGAGGGGTCCCGGAAGAACGCATCGCGAAGGTGCTCAATGTGAACGTGTCTCATGTCCGGCTAAAGACGCGCTTGCTGGACGGCATCTGCACCGAAGCGGTCGAGTTGCTCAAGGACAAGCACGTCCCGATTGCAACATTTGCGGAGTTGCGGAAGATGCAGCCGATGCGACAGATAGAGGCGGCCCAACTCATGGTCGCCATGAACAAATTCTCTATCACGTATGCGAAGTCCCTGGTGGGAGCCACTCCGCAGTCGCAATTGGTTGAAACGGCAAGACCAAAGCATGTCGAAGGCCTTACGGATGAACAAGTCGCATTGATGGAGCAGGAATCCGCGAACCTGGATCGCGAGTTTCGTCTCATGGAACAGTCGTATGGAGCCGATCATCTCGATCTTGTCGTCGCAACTGGCTATCTTCATCGCCTGCTTGAGAACGCCCGGATTGTGCGTTACCTCGCTCAGAACTTTCCTGAACTCCTCGCCGAATTTCAGAGGATCGCCGAACAGCAGAAATCGGCGGCCTAGGAGCCTTTCCCCGTTGCAGGTCGTTTTGCTTGCCGGCCGAGCCGCCGTGTCACTGGCGCCATGCATTGTCACTGCCGGCTTCTTGATCTCGTTCCATTCTGCCTGGCTCCTTACGCCGACCGGGCAGCCACCGGCGACCTTCACCAAAAGTGTGCCCTTCGATCGCTGCGCGTCCGACAGTCCCCCGCGGCATCACAGAGTTACAGTTTGGCTGGAATTTCCGTGACGGGTTAAGAGCCGAGAGGAGAGTCTCGCGGCGCCCGTCATGGAGATATCCCATGACCCAACTGAATGTTCTGGATGCCGCTCGCGATGCGCGTGGCGGCTACAAGGTGGATCTGAGCCGCGGTGAGCGCGTCGGCCGCGTCGCATCGGAATGGTTTTCCCGGCCGGCGGACGAGCGTTACCTGTCGCTGTCCGAGCTCCACGCCGCCGTGCGCGGTCGCGCCGAGCGGAGCCGGACCCGGACAGTCGAAAGTGCAGCGATCAGGGTGGAGGCGAATCGTGACGATGCTGAGCGGCTGACGCTGATGCTGCCAAGCGAGGATGCGCCGCTTGCGCCGACCCACTGGAGTTTTGGTCAGCTTGCAACAATGGTGGGCGCGCCGTCCGCCTATTTGCGGCAGCTTCCAGCGCCGCTCGCCGCTATCAATTTACAGTACGGACTGACCTCCAATCGTGCGGAGCTGATCAAGACGCTCGAGGTGCGGGACGGACATGCTGAACTTCGCGCGGTCACCAGCCCCGACTATGGGCGCATCTTCGATCAAGAACTCGTGGCCGCCGTGCAGCGCATTGCCGGCAACGGCACTGGCGACACCCGCTGGAAAGTACCGGGCGTGCTCGACTGGTCGACCGGCATCTACAATCCGCGGGTTGATATCACGAAAGCCACGACGACGTTGTACGCATCGGATCGTGACGTATTCCTGTTCCTGGTCGACGACCTCAACCCGATCGAGGCGGGCAAGCTGCCGGACGGCTCGCCCGACCTCTACTTCCGCGGCTTTTATTGCTGGAATTCCGAGGTCGGCGCCAAGACGCTTGGGATCGCGAGCTTCTATCTCCGCGCCGTGTGCCAGAATCGCAATCTCTGGGGTGTGGAGGATTTCGAGGAGATCACCATCCGACACTCCAAATACGCCGCGTCCCGGTTCGCGCACGAGGCGGCGCCGGCGCTCACGCGCTTCGCCAACTCCTCGCCGGCGCCGTTCGTCAATGGCATCAGGGCGGCACGGGAGCGGATTGTTGCGCGCACGGATGAGGAGCGCACCGAGTTTCTGCGCAAGCGTGGATTCGGCAAGTCGGAGACGGCTAAGATCATCGAGACGGTACTCGCCGAGGAAGGCCGCAAGCCTGCGAGCATCTTCGACTTCGTCCAAGGCATCACCGCCGTGGCGCGCGACAAGCCGTACCAGGACGCCCGGTTGGATCTCGAGGCGAAGGCCAAAAAGTTGCTCGATCGGGCAAACTGAGGCCGTTCGCGCTGCCCCGATGGAGCACGCGTGACGAGCCTCAGCTCTCGGTTTCTCCGGCTGGCGCCGCCCTGCAGAGTTAGAGGGCGGCGCTTCGCTTCGTGACGGGCCAGAAGGTCGAGAGAGGTTCTCGACCGCCCGTCGCGGAGAAACTTCAATGGCTAAATCTGTTCGGAAGATCGTCCTGAGCCAGTCACGCGATATTCCTTTCAACCGGCTGGTGCTGAGCCAGTCCAATGTCCGCCGTATCAAGGCGGGCGTCTCGATCGAGGAGCTTGCACAGGACATCGCGCGGCGCACGCTGCTCCAGAGCCTCACCGTCCGGCCGGTTCTCGACGAGGGCGGCGCCGAAACCGGCGTGTTCGAGATCCCGGCGGGCGGACGGCGTTATCGCGCGCTCGAGCTTCTGGTCAAGCAGAAGCGGCTCGCGCGCAACGCGCCAGTACCCTGCGTCATCCGGACCGATGGCCTCGCCGAGGAGGATTCGCTGGCTGAAAATGTGCAACGCGCCCCGCTACACGCACTTGATCAGTTCCGTGCGTTCCGCGACATGAGTGAGAAGGGCATGAGCGAGGACGAGATCGCTGCTGCCTTCTTTGTCAGCGTCCAGGTCGTCAAACAACGGCTCCGGCTCGCCGCCATCTCGCCAGCGCTGCTCGACGTCCATGCCGAAGACGGCATGAGCCTCGACCAATTGATGGCGTTTGCGGTCAATCCGGACCACGAGCGCCAGCAGCAGGTATGGCAGGCGGTACAGCGCTCGCACAACAAGGAGCCGTATTACATCCGGCGTCTGCTCACCGAAGGCGCCGTGCGCGCCTCCGACAAGCGCGCCCAATTCGTCGGAATCGAGGCTTATGAGGCCGCCGGCGGCGACATCATTCGCGATCTTTTTCAGCAGGATGACGGCGGTTGGCTGCAAGAGCCGATGCTGCTCGATCGGCTCGTCGCCGAGAAGCTGGAACGCGAGGCGGGCAACATCCGTTCCGAAGGTTGGAAATGGGTCGAGGTCGCGGTCGATTTTCCCTACGGCCACATCTATGGTCTGCGCCGCATCTCCGGCGAGTCCGTCCTGATGACCGACGAGGAGCAGGCTGCGGCCGAAGCGCTGCGCGCCGAGTACGAGCGTCTAGAGCAGGAGCATTCCGACGTCGACGTCCTTCCCGAAGGGATYGATCAGCGCCTTGGCGAGATCGAGACGGCCCTTGCCGAACTCGATGAGCGGCCGGTCCAGTACGATCCTGACGAGGTCGCGCGTGCGGGTGCCTTCGTCAGCATCGATGCGTCGGGCGCGCTTCGGGTCGAGCGCGGCTATGTCCGTCCCGAGGATGAGCCGGCAGTTCCGCAGGCGGAGGGAGAAGTTGACGCCGAGCGGAGTGCCATCCCAGCGGCGACCTCTGCCTCCGGAGATAAGACCGAAGGGCAGACAGGCACCTCGGCAAATACCGAGGAGCCCGATCAGGAGGAAGGCATCAAGCCGATCCCAGAYCGGCTGATGACCGAACTCACAGCGTATCGCACCCTGGCCTTGCGCGACGCCCTGGCAGAGGACCCCGACGTTGCGTTCCTGGCGGCACTGCACGCGCTTTGCCTGAAACTRTTTTACCGCTACACGCCCGAATCCTGCGTCGATATCGACGCCAAGAGCGTCGTCTTCGGCAGCCAGGCGCCGGGCCTTGGCGATGCCACGATCGCCAAGTCCGTCGACGAGAGGCACCGGCAGTGGTCGGAGCAGTTGCCGCGTGACTCAGCCGAGCTCTGGGATACGCTCGCGACCTTCGACCGGGACAGTCGCGATGCCCTGTTCGCACATTGCATCGCGCTGAGCGTCAATGCGGTGTACGAGCCCTGGAATCGGCGCCCGCGTGCGCTGGGCCACGCCGACCGCCTCGCCGAGGCAGTCGGGCTCGACATTGCTGCCGCAGGCTGGACGCCGACCGTCGACAACTACTTGGGGCGGGTGACCAAGGCGCGCATCCTGCAAGCCGTCCGCGAGGCCAGGGGGGAGACTGCGGCTCAGCTCATCGAGCACCTGAAGAAGGGCGAGATGGCGGAGCGGGCGCAAGAACTCCTCGCTGGCACGGGCTGGCTTCCGGAGCCGCTGCGCACGCCCGGCCAGGCCATCAGTACCACTTCAGTAGACGTGGAATCTGACCAAGTCTCGCGGTCCGATTCAATCGGCGAGGACACGAAACCTGCCGAACGCGAAGCGGCTAGGCCCGGTGCAGAGCATCCGGCGGAAGACGACGCAATTCTCACAGACGAGCCGCTTGTCGCGGCCGAGTAGGCGAGCAGAAGCGTCGATCTCGAAGGCCCGCCGTCACTGGCGGGCCTTCTTTTTTGCTGGAGATTGTCATGTCAGCCCAACTATCCGATCTCGCCCGCCGGCTGGCCGAGCGGGCCGAACTCGTCTGCCGGCACTATCTTTCMAATGGCCGGCGCGTTGGCCGCTATTGGGTCGTCGGCGACGTTCACAACACGCCTGGTCGATCCATGTTTGTTCGGCTACGCCGCCGTCATGGGGGTAAGGGAGCGGCCGGCAAGTGGACCGATGCCGCCACCGCTGAACACGGCGATCTGCTCGACGTCATCAGGGAAAGCTGCGGCTTCGTTGMATTCCGCGATGTCCTTGCCGAGGCGCGGCGTTTTCTCTGCCTGCCGCAGATCGAGGCGGAGTCTAAATCGCCGCTCCCACCCGTTCCCATCGGTTCGCCGGAATCGGCTCGGCGCCTGTTTGCCATGTCCAAGCCCATTCATGGCACGCTCGCAGAAACATACCTCCGGACGCGGGGCATTTTGGGCTTGCATGAGCTTACCAGCCTTCGGTTTCACCCGCGTTGCTACTACAGGCCGGATAATGACCTCCCGACTGAGACCTGGCCGGCCCTGATCGCCGCCGTCACCACGCTCACCGGCATCGTCACCGGCGTTCACCGTACCTGGCTCGACCCCTCCGGTCGCAGCAAGGCGCCGATCGACACACCACGCCGCGCGATGGGCCTGTTGCTCGGCAACGCTGTCCGATTTGGACGGGCTCATGATGTCCTCGCCGCAGGCGAGGGCATCGAGACCATGCTCTCCTTGCGTTGTGCCCTGCCGACCTTGCCAATGGCGTCAGCGCTATCGGCCAACCATCTCGCGGCCATGCTGCTGCCATCCAACCTGCGCCGGCTCTACATCGCCCGTGATGCTGATGCTGCCGGAGAGACAGCCGCAACCACTTTGGCGCAGCGTGCCCAAGCCGCCAGTATCGAGGCGATCCAACTCTCGCCCCGGTTTGACGATTTCAACGAGGATCTGCGCACCCTTGGCGTCGATGAGCTCCGGGCGGCTCTTCGCATTCAGCTTGCGCCTGCGGATGTCGTCCGCTTCTTGCCGTCGGCGGTCGCGATCACGGCATGAGCGCCTGCGTCTCGCTGTCAGCGTCGACAGCCGGATCAAGGCGAAGCCTCGTTGTGAGAGCGCCGCGCCCGGCCTTCTAGAGGGCGATCGAACGGCAGGCGGGCCGGACCGGCAATGGCAGGGCGCGGCTATTTTCCGCCGGCGGTGGTCACCGCAGATCAACAACGATCAGTCAATCCGCCTTTGCATCGCGAAGCAAAATAGCCGCRCCCTGCCATCCTCCGCTGTCGCTTCGGCCCTCCGCGTTGCTTCGGGTTCTGGTCCGGCCCGCCCGCCGCCTGRGTGATCGCCACGAAGGCCGCGATGGTCGCGGCCGATCCACGGAGGGCCTTATCCCATGACAGAACGTGACGACACCGAATTCGAACCGCCGCACGGTTCATCCCCGCTTCACCACGTTCTGACCGAACTGCAACTCTACGGCTATCGACCGTTCAGCGACGAACTCGATCCGAGGCCGCTTCCCGAAGCCAAGACGATCGTAGCGGCCGTTGCCGACGTCTTCGATGCCTTCGTGGCAACCCTGAGCGACAGCCGCATGGAGCCGGACCTGGAGGACCTGCTCTGGTCGACGGTCAATCTGTTCCATCGAGCCGCAGGCCGGATCGAGCGACAGCTCGACGACAACGAGCAGGCTCAACGAAGGAGCCAACACGAGCAGGATGGCTCTGAGGTGCGGTCGGTTGAACTGGAGCGGCTTGTCACGGAAGGACTCTCGTTGATCGAACGCCGCAACTGCATGGAGCTGTTCCGAGAGCAAGCCATTGCACAGTTCGAAACCCACACTGGTTCGCTGTGGCGCCCGCGATCCGGGTCGCTCGTCAACCATCGCTCGGTCACTTCGGCGGTGATCGACTCCAGAGACTTTCTCGCCGCAAAGCGTCGCGCCGAGACTGAGGTGCTCGTTCCAGTCGGACCCAAGGTCGCACTGACCGGAGGCCTCGACTTCGATGACCATCATCTGATCTGGGATCGTCTCGACAAGGTTTACGCCAGGCACAGCGACATGGTCCTGTTGCATGGAGGCTCACCAAAGGGCGCCGAGCTGATTGCSGCCAAATGGGCGACGAACCGCAAGGTTCCACAAGTCGCATTCAAGCCGGATTGGTCGAAGCACGCCAAGTCCGCACCGTTTAAGCGCAACGATCTCATGCTGACTATGATGCCAATCGGCGTCATCGTGTTCCCAGGAACGGGAATCCAGGACAATCTCGCCGACAAGGCGAGGCGGATGGGAATCCCGGTCTGGARATTTGGCGACGGCGGCGCATAGCGCCGCGATCGAGTCTCGCGCCTCATGCTGTGTATTGCTGCAAGATCGCTCCGAGAAATCAGCGCGCTTTGCCAACTGTGCCGATTATCGCCGTCACACGCGACCTCCGTCTGTATCCAGCCGGCTTGCATTGCCGTTCATCGTACAATTGCCGATTGCTGTCTCCAGAAAGTGCGCCCGTCGAGACCGGAGCGGGCTTGAACGAGTCTTCGATTGCGCTCGCGGCCGCGGCCAAAACAGCTGCAACCTTCGCCTCCGTATCGGTTGTTGCTTCGCCCGTTACGTGCGGTGATGTCCAGTCTATCCGATAGGCGGGGCTTCCTAGCAGCACTTCGACCATGCCGCCCCGATCTCGGCTCGGCGCCCTACGTGCTAGATCGGAGTCTGCTCGCAGGTGCGCTCATGTTCGGGAAATGATTCGCTCCTTCCTGCACGTACTCTCTCTTTTCCCGCCTGAAATCGAGCCACCTCTTGTATCGTACGACCGACGGCAGCCACGTCTCCTCTCTATGTTGTTCAGCACGCGAACACCTTGCCTCTTTGATGGCTTGATCTGGCCGAAGACCGGCTGCGCCTCGACCGTCTGAGACGCAACGCCAGTCTTGCGACTTTCTTCCCCTGGGCAAGCCCATTCCTCGCGAGACAAGAAAGTCTCAGCCATGGCGTCCTCCGCGATGCTTCGGCCCGCAAGCGGGTGCGTCGCCGMTCGTCATTCGGCCTGGTCATCGCCATCGAGGCCGCGGTGGTCGCGGTCCGAAACAACGCAAGGAGACTTGATATGGCTACCATCGGTTCGTTCAAGAAGGTCGGCAACGATTTTCAGGGGGAGATCGTCACGCTGAGCTTGCAGGCGAAGGGCGTCCGCATCGTCGCCGAGCCCAATCGCTCGAACGACAATGCTCCGAGCCACCGCATCTACGTGCGCCGAGCCGAGATCGGGGCAGCCTGGTCGAAGCGCTCCGAGGAAGGTCGCGACTACCTCTCGCTCAAGCTCGACGACCCCTCGTTCAACTCGCCGATCTACGCCAACCTGTTCGATGACGAAGACGGCGAAGGCTACACCCTGCTATGGTCGCGGCCGCGCAAGAGCGCCGACTGAGACGCTCAGTCAAGCCCCGCCCGGCGTCGCCGGGCGGGTTTCTTTGATGCAGCGAATCGCGAAAACGAGCCACCCGGCGGCTTCAAGTCAGCAATCAGAGCGCAGGACCGCCGCCTGGCGACAAAAGTTGGCGCCGCTGCGCGTCGCTCGCCTGCACGAACCAGTGTCGGCGAGCGATGCGTTTGACAGGGGTGCTGAAAAAGGGGAGCCCGGCGATCGGTTCTGTTCGGCATGGCGCTTGCCGCTGAGCGCCGCATAGTTGTTCGACGGATTGATCGCTTTCGCGGTCGGAAGATACGGGCGAGCTCCCTCGACGATTGTTCTGGTCTCGATGTGATCAGTCATCCGATCCGATTGTGCAATTCCGACCCGATTGCTTCGCCCGATAGAGCGCCTGATCACATCGCTCGATGAGGGCCTCGAAGCTTTCGCCCGGTTTGAATTGGGCAACGCCCGCCGAAATCGTCACTTGGCCGATCAACTCGCCCGTTGCCCGCTTCTTGACGTTCGCGCTGGCAATTCTGGTGCGCACTCTTTCGGCGATCTCCTGAGTGATTGTGAGCGGAGCGCCCGGCAGAATACCGATGAGTTCTTCTCCGCCGTAGCGGGCTGCCAAGTCGCCGTCCCTGATGCCTTCTTGAAGGCACTTTGCGACCAGCCGCAAAACCTGATCGCCCAATTGATGTCCGTAGGTGTCATTGAACTTCTTGAAATGATCCACGTCGATCAGGAACACGCTCAAGGASTCGCCGCTCTCCATGGCATTGATTTGGGCAGTGCGAAGGAAACTCTCCATTGCCCCGCGATTTGCGAGCCCGGTCAAAGCGTCGGTACGCGACCTGAGCTCCGCCTGCTCAAGTGACTTCCGTAGGTCGCCAAGTTCGCCCGACGCTTCGACGAGCTTCGCTTCCAGCGCCGACGCACGTTCCGTCGCTCTCGTCAATTCGTCGGCCAGCCGCTTCAGGGCAAGTTGCGGGTCATTGGCCGTGCGAAGCGTCCGCCCGACCTCCATCAACTCCTCGGAATGCGCYGCACTGTCGGCGATCGCGCCYGCAACGTCRTTTCGTACATTGACRAGRATTGCGTCGAGYTCGCCGGAAATGGTTTGGGCAACCTCTCCGACTGAACCAGTCGACTTGAGGAAGGTGTYGTAGAGTTCGCGATTGAGRGCYTTRTCGAACTTGCGGTCGTTCGAGCGCAGGATATCGATGGTCTTRCGCAATGCCGCCGARCGGCCMAGAACGTAAGCAAACCAGACGGTAAAATTTGGRGGTGTCGCCGGTACCTCCAACTCAGCCATGAGTTGGAGMGCATGTTTGGASACGGAAGYCGCGTGGTCRGGTTCGAGGTCGTCCAGGCTCAGCATYTGCGAGCGCCTCCCTGT
>BFBZ01000001.1_pt567 | contig 79178 bp, 53 predicted proteins | sample 1888401 | NCBI WGS metagenome assembly BFBZ01 (sample SAMD00112614, study PRJDB3348) | symbiont metagenome | host: Chara braunii
CCTGTCGCTGTTCGAGCCCCACACACAGATCATCCCTCGGCACAAACCTGGCAAGCCGGTGGAATTCGGCCGTAAGCTTCGGCTCGATGAGATCGAGGGCGGACTGATCACCGGCTATGAGATTTTGGAGCAAGGGGGCGGTCAGGATCAGGCGTGTCTGAAGGCCAGCCTGGAGACGCATCACCGCCACTTCGGTCGTGCCCCGGACCTATTGGCGGCGGATCGCGGGATCGCGTCGGCGGCGAACGAGCGACTGGCTCGTGAGGCGGGAGTGAAACGAATCGCGTTGCCGGGTGTGGGACGGGCCTCACCCGAGCGTCGTCGTCAGCAGAAGGAGCGTTGGTTTCGGCGGGGTTATCGGTTCCGGGCCGGAATCGAGGGACGAATCCACGTGTTGAGACGGGATTATAGCTTGAATCGGTGCCGCTATCATGGCGAGCGGGGGATGGGTCGGTGGGTCGGGTAGGGGATCGTAACGCAAAACCTCGCCCGGATCGCGGAAACGGGGAGGACCAAGTAAACTGGGCAAGGACTCGTCGGACCGGCCAGCGAAGGTACCCAACGAGGGCCAGGACGCAACCCTCGTAAAGACACTTCAATTCATTTCGCAGTGTAAACTAGTACTACAGTTGCGCTTGATTTTTCGGAATCGGCGTCACCGAAAGTTCCAACAACAACCACTTGCGATGAACGAGAACTCTTCCGCCGGCTCGCTCGAAAGCCGCTCTCCAGTCGGGGCGAGAGAGAGCCTCCGCCCTCGTCATCGGAGAAGATTCTAGAGAGCGAAAACCGATTGAGAATGAACGCAGCATATCCTCATCAAATAGCGCCTTGACCTCGCGGCCAAGCTGTGAATTGCGAGCGAACGCAATCCCAGCCAACACGCCATTGGGCCGGCGCTTAGCCCGGATATTTCATCCGCCTTTCGGACGGCAATACATAAGCTATCTCCGCTCTGATCGCGGTCGGCTGGTCAGCTCGCCGACCGCGATCGGCGCACTTTCCCCCTGACCCCCGTTCGCGGGCCGGCGCCGCAACCGCGCTCACCACGGATTCAGCCCCCGTCCACCGTGGCAACTGCTGCCTGCTCGGTCAGCCGTGCGTACACCGCTCGGAACGCCGCCTGGTACGGGTAGCTGCTCGCCAAGTGGAACACCACCCGACGCGCGCTGACGACCACCCGCGCCGCCACCTTGAACAACTTCAGCCGGATCGTACTTACCTGGGCCCGCGCCAGCTCCGTCCCGGAAAGCGCCGTTCGCCGCAACGCCTGCACCAAGACGTAGGCCGCCGAACTCAAGAACAACCGGAACTGGTTCGCCTGAAGCCGGTGGCAGCTCGTGCGGTCGGCGAACAGGCCCAATTGCTGCTCCTTGATCCGGTTTTCCATTTCGCCTCGCTGGCAATACACCTCTTCATACAACCATTGGGGATCCCCCGGCTCGTTGGTGACGAGGAACCGTGGGTTGGCTCCCTGGGCGTTGTGCTCGGCTTTGACGATCACCCGTCGGCGCCGGTCCCAAGTCGCCGCGGCATACCCGAACGAGCCGAAGAGCCTCTGCGGCTGGCCGGTTGCCTGGAACTGCCGCTGGACTCGAGCGATCTCGTCGCACGCTTCACGCTGCAGGGTCGGGTTCCTGGCCAGGCCGAGCACGTAGCCGATGCCGTAGGAGTCGCACCATCGCATCAGCCGCCAGCGGCAAAACCCGCTATCGGCGCGAATCGTAATCTTGACCTCGGGCCAGGCGGTGCGGAGCGCCTGGACCAGCAACTTGAGCACGGCGCGAGCGTGCCTGGCCGCGTCGATGTTGCTGGGGCGCAGATAGGCTGCGAGCAACTCGTCGCCGCAGAAGACCTATAAGGGCAGAAAGCAGTAATGATCATAGTAGCCGTGGAAGAATCGTCTTTCCTGCTTGCCGTGGGTCGGGTCGTCAGTGGCATCGAAGTCGAGCATCAAGTGCTCGGGTGGCTTGGGATGGGAGGCGATGAACTGGTCGACGAGGACGGCGGCGATGCGAATCAGCGACTCGCGGTCGACGCGGTTCTCGAGGCGGCAAATGGTTGGCGGAGAGGCAAAGTCGCGTCCTCCTCGGGCGGCTTTCCGGAGGCGAGTTGGAGGGCAGGATCGGCGCGTAGGGTCTGATGGTCGTTGAGATCCTCGTAGCCCAGGGCGATGGCGACGACCCGCTGTGCCAGCATGGCCTTCTGATCGTGGACGATGTGGAGGGGATCGCGCGGGTCGGGGATGGCCGCGTCGAGGGCATCGAAAAGTCCGATGCGGTTGGCGACCTCGCGAAGGAGCAGCGCACCGGAATCGGTGGTGAGCCGGCCACCGTCGAAGTCGGCGACGACCCTCTTGCGGCCCAGGGTGGAAAAGTGGAGTGGCAGAAGGTTACAGTCTGTCACGCGATGGCCTTGTTGTTGAAGGGCTAGGGCTGTGTGTTAACCCAAACCCTACAATGAGTAAGGCCATCGCGCCATTTCGAATCTCGTCCACGGATGAAATATCCGGGTTAGTCCAAATCACCTTGCCGATCGGTAAGGGATAATAGGAGCCAGGCTGCCCATGTGCGTGGCAAAGCATGAGCACCGGATTCTTCTCGAATCGCGACAGGTCGGCACCCGACGGAAGGACGACTTCATTATCCGCGTCGACAGTGTCTGTGGTCATGAAGCAGGCCACGTCGACATCAACGCTTGGGTCGATCGAGGGTGCCACCCGCGCTTCGAGCGACTTATAGGTACAGGCAGGATCATCAGCGACGATGTCCGCCACGAAGCTTTGCTCCATATCGATCATTTGAGAATATTCCGCCATATGACCGGAGGGTTGCGGAGAGCAGGATGCGCGATGGACCTATCACGCAGATCTCGAACATTCATCCCAAAGGGCGCGGACCGTGATCGTCGACCTCGAACACGGGTCAGGACACGCCTTGCTTTTTCGCCGCGACGATTAGCCGCGAAACGAACCACCTTTGCGTCGTGCCAGGCGCGAACGCCGAGCCTGCTTGCCGCCGAAGCCTCGAGCACTCGGAGCGAAGGTTCGCAAAGGATGGCCCGACCCACTCTTGGGCAGGGCGGCTTGTGGCAACGAAACTGCGTTGCTACCACCCCAAACTTGAGCCACGGCACTCATCGCCGGCAATAGAAAAGGATGTGGCGGACGCCGACTGCTTCCTAACTCCACCACCGACGCATACGGCGCCCCCGCAGAAATCCGAAGGGTCTTGTTCGTTGAGTCATATGTGTACGCAATCGTTGATTCAAGAAACCCCGTAGCTCTCGGTGCCAGGGAACGAGCCTGAGCAACGCCGGCTTCCCCGGCCTCGCGCATCTTCGCGTCGATCACTCTCTCAACGTGAACGCGACATCGATCGCCGAACCATTCTAATGTCATGATGATTTCGATTCACTAAAAGTAGAGACGGCTCAGGCTTCATCGCCAAAGAGCCTTCTAAGAATTTCATCTATACTGCTCTTATTTTTAACTTTGCCACCAATGATCGGCGTTGATGTCACGCCATTGGATCTCCAGTTCTTCAGCCTGGGCTCGCTCGCGTGATTCGCGAATTTCGGGAGATTCAAGGGAAGGAAGTTTGTGGTCGACGGCCATCGTCGCGTAACGTAGTGCATCCAGAGCGTGATCGTTGACTTTGACGGGATCTTCCTTTACCGGCTTTCCGTCAGTACCCCGCGACCAGGCGTAGCCGTCGAACTCCTCGATGATCGAGCACGGTTTCTTCGCATCGATGAGTTCCTCGTCACGATCGGCGAGGCTGTCTCGCAAAACGAACAGCCTGGGCTTGCCATCACCGGCCGTTTTGAGGCGTTCTTGAACAGCTTCGATGCCTGGACTCACAGCTTTGTTGGCGGAGATGGTGCCGATACCGTTTTCGAGTAGGGTTGCTCGATCTTCAGCGTCGTGATCGGCCACCGTGAACTCGTAGCGTTCCTCTCCCGAAAGGCGATGGATTTCCCCGGCGTGAGACTTCACCGTCCGCCTGGTCCGATAGAGTTCGCGATAGACATACATTCGCCCGTCGTCATCAATGGCAATCCAGAGACAAACGAACGGATTGGAGTATCCAAAATCGATGGCACGGATTCGGCGCCAACTTGCAGGAATGTCGAAACGATCGACGAGGTGCTTTTGGCGATCCCAATCATCGTAAACAGCCCCCTCGGCCTGGATCCACTTGCCATAACGCAGTCGAGGCTTGCGAACTCCGGTCAGCCCTTCAAGCTTTCTAATATATTCCAGGCCGACCGAGGTCCACTCATTGGTGGTTCGTTCCCAAAGAACGGGATTATCTTCATGCCTGGACTCGAGAACGATCGTCTTTCCCGCTTGACAACGTTGGTAGAGCCAGTGTCGAGGGCCGTCAGGATTGGTATCTGCGATCAACTGCTGAAAAGGCACGACACCATTGCGAAGCCGAGTCGTCAGGCTTTCCCAATCGTTCTCAAACAGTTCAATGGCTTCCTGAACGTAGATAATGTCGTACTCAGTCGACATCACTTTGCTGGGCTTGTCGAGGCCGCCAACAATGATTTCGGACCCATTTGGGTACTGGTAAGATTGCCGAACCCGACGCTTGGCACCTTGAAGCAGACTCCAGCCCTTGGGAACGACTTTTTCCTCAAGCGTAACCAGTGCCGATTCGGTCAGGCTTTCACGCGTCTTGCGTACAATCAAGGCTCTCGCGCCCGCCCAGCGGATGCAAATCGCGTTGAGCTTCTCAAGGCACGCTCGCGACTTGCCCGTTCCAGCCGGCCCGGAGAGCAGAACTTCGCTACCACGTTCCCTCCAAAGAGTGAGAGCGGCGCCAAAGGGTTCGTAAGGCCGACGTTGATCCGGAGAATAGGTCGCGCGAGTTCTGGGCACGGGAACAGCGATCGCTCTCGAGTTCTGAGGAGAACAGGAAAAAATATCGAAGGACGTGCTTAGCGACAGTGCCACGCAATCTAAAGATCGTCAGGGCCGACAGTGACATAGAGCTTGGTCGTTGGATCGTTGGTCTTCGACTCGACCCACTGGCCCAGTTCCTGTGCGGCCTGCTTCTCGTGCTCACGAAGTTCCTTGAGCAACGCGATGTCGAGCACGAACTCCCCTGCTCCTTTGCCTGCGCTCGAGGCTCCCGTCCCCTTGGTCACCTTGACGAGCAGCCCCGTTTTTCCGCCAGGGATCTCCGCCGCATCAGCGTCATTGGCTCGATCTTCGATGATCTTCTGCATCCGCATCCAGCGGTCAGTGAGGGCTTCCACGCGTCTTTCCAGAACGGCGATGCCTCGCCGTCGCACCGCCGCTCGGAACGCGTCCAGCAGTTCGTCGACACGCGTGACGAATTCCGGCCGTCGCTTCCAATTGGCAAGGGTCGTGGGTGCAATTCCGACCCGATCGCAGATTTCGGCGTTCGACAGCCCTCCTTCCGCGACCAGCCCGGCTGCAAGTTCGTGGCGCTGGGTCCAGGCTGGCCTTCTGACCGGCTTCGCGATCAGGCCATGCGACTCTTTTGCCGGGACTGTGCCAGCAGTGCAACGTTTTGCCGCCAAGGTCTTTCCCACCGCCTCCCCCCTTTGCGCTCTTTTCAATTACATCGATATTTCCCTGCGCGTTCGGCCGTAATGCGATACAAGCGGCGCATCTCCGATCCAGTGAGACGAGATCTTCTTCGCGGTGGGCGACGAACGGTAGCAAGGAGAGCCGTAACCAAGAGGGCGGCCACAGGCAGCAAAAGAACTAGAGTTAAGCTGTAATCCGTCTGTCGGGTCATGAAGATCACTCCCCGGAATCTATCATTGAAATCGTCGAGAGGGCCTGCGGTCTTAGGGAGGCGAGGCCTGGCTTTCCCGTCCCTCCTGCAAGCCGATGCGATGAAGAGCCGCGAGCTCCGCGCGATGCCGCTCCTCGGTGTGCCGCCGCGATTGGCGATCGTTTTGATATCCTCGCACCGCGCCGATTAAGGAGGTTACACCTATCAAGATCGGGGGCACGACCGACCAAGTGGGCCCATGGCGATAGAGGACGTCTACCACCCACCAAAGCGAGCCCAATGAGGATGTTGCGAAGAGACTGGTTTGATGAGGAAGTTCGTGCATGATAAATCATCGGCTCCGACGTCGCAGGTAGTCGTCGATCGTGCCAAGAGCAATGATGAGCAAGAGTCTCAGCGCGAGAAATCCCAAGAGCACCGCAGCGACCATCGCCGCAATATTCGTCACGATCATGGATTGGAGCCCTTCGAACCGTCTTGTCGACGGTGCAAATAAGAAAGAACGCAGGTCGAGAGTCCCATGACACACGCCGAGACGATCGGATCGTGAGAGATCGTCTCGGGTCGGTCGCGAAACTCCGAGGCAATCATTGTCAAGAAGCCGATGACGGACGACACGAACGATACCTTGAAGATGCGACGCCACTCACGCGGGTTGACCTCGCCAGGAGAGGAGTCGCCGACGGGAGCGAAGAACGCATCAACGGCTGAAAACAACCTGGCGAGTCTGCTCATGGTTACGCCGCTTCCTTGGAGATGGAGGCTTGAATTCCGCTTGCCGCTAGAGCTGCGACGATCTGAAGAATTGCCTGGCGATACTGCCCTGTACCGATGTCATAAGTCGCCAATAGGACAAGCACCGCGGCGGCGACGTAGGTCTTACGGCTCGAGACAAAGTTGAATGCCGTGGAGAGAACCGCGAGAATTACAGTAAGACTCATCGATTTCCTTTCATAAGCTTCGTTGAACGAACGCACTGAGGGTCAGGTGTGAGTTACGGCCCTTGCTTTCGTTATGCTGGATCAGACGTTCCGCCACCTCGGCGATCGTCATCGCCCCAAAGAGGTCGAGCAAAGCGTCACAGCTTGTCTCGATCAACGTCGGGACCTCCTGGAGTAACACGGGAAATCCCACACTGATCGCCATTCGAACCGGCGCGGGACTTGCCGCCCGAACAATCTCTTGCTTCCTTGAGGCGACGTCCGCTCGAATCGGAGGCGTGACCTTCGCAGCCAAGTCCTTGGCAACCGATGAAGTTGACATCAGCTCTCTCATTTCTTCAAAGATTTCGCGTTGGATCGATATCCGGGGATCGGCTCGCGGCGAATGATGTCCACCGCGTATCCATTTTCGATCCGCCCCAGAGCTCGGACGCCGGGTTCGTTTGTAAGATGGATCCAGTAACGAGCCGGCGTCTCTTCCTGGGCAGACTCTTGGCGTGACGTTTCGTCAGGGCCCGGCCTCGATGGGCTGGGAGGCTGGGGCGTTGGAAGCGAAGGTTCCGGCGGCGATGGTAGCGGGATGACAATGTCAGGGATTCGTGGTAACGGCGGAGGCGAAGGGTTTCCGATTGTTACAGCGGCTCGAGGCGTTGGCGTCGGGTCTCCAATGCCGAGCCCTATCAGAAGCGTAACGATAGAGATCGACATTAGATGAACTCTTCGTATGACCATTGAGGAGGGACGGGCCTGCGTTCAAAGCCAGGGAACTTGGAGAACGCAAGGAAGTCCTTCTGGGCGAGGATACTCGCCATCGAGTCCTCATCGATCCAGAACGACCAGGAGGGTTGGTCATCGGTTTGCGGGCCGTCAGGAACGCCGTCTCCCCAGCTCTGCACGAGAAGATACTGGCGTCGCCCGTTCTTGGTGCGCCGGGCGGTGCAGGCCTGCTCATGGCCCCAGCGACCGCTCTGGCGGCAAACGCCATCGGCGTCCCGATGCATGGTGAAGCCCTGGCTAAATCCACCGGCACAAGGGTAGAGATTGGCCAGGGCGGCATCGATTTCATCAAGCGTCGTGACGAGCGTGGCCGCTCCCAGCTTGAATGAGGCCGCTGCGGTCTTGATGTTGGCGGGCACACCGGTGCGACCCCATTCCTTGGCGCGTCGGCCGCTATACGCGCCTACCAGATCTCGTGGTACTGCTCCCCAGTCGGTCAATGCCTTGGCAACCGCCACGCCATAGCAGCCGTCGAAAATTCCCAGGGTCCCCGAGATCTCGCGCCCCATCCCATAGATCGCCTCGGTGCAGGTTTCTTTATAGGCGAGCGGTTGGTTGCCGAGGGCGATCTCAACACATTGAAGCAGGTCCACGGCATGACCGGAACCAAAGCTCGTACAATCGCCAATCTGCTGTGCGGGATAGTCGGGATATTGGCCAAGAACCTGCTTCCACGCCTTGTAGAGGAAAACATCCTGCGCGGCTCCAAGCAGATCAGGAGCCGCCTGAGCAAACGTCGGATTCGGAGGCGTTGCCGCGAGTGCATGACGGTTCGGGTCGTCGATCCACCCGCAGAGGTGAAAAGGTGGCGAACTCATTGACCTCTCCTTAGGCCGCTGGAGAACTCGCGAAAGAGTGAGACATAGGCCTTTCGCGTAGCGTCATCCTTCGGCTCGGTGTTGGGCGGAACGAGAGCATTGAACGCTGGGCTGACTTTGTCCTGGAACGCCTTCTCACGAGCCTGCAGGAACGTCGCTTTCAGGGCCTCGTCGGCTTCCTGCACGGTTTTTCCCTGGGCAACCAGGTCCGCGGCCTTGTCGAAGCCATCGGCCAAGGTCGAAGCCAGCACCGGTGCAAAGGCCCGCCCAAGCGCAACACCCGAGGAAGACGGCTCCGTTGGCCACGGCAGTCCGTGTTTGACGTAGTAAGCACTCCCAAAACCAACGAGAGCCGCGAAGACACCGACCAGAAGCCAGGAGCCGACGCTCGGGGATGTCGACTGAGAAGACGTGGGAGGCGACACTGGAACCGTCCGGGTTGAAGCGCCGGACCAAAGAACCGATTGGCTCATGCCTTCACCTCATAGGGATGTCCAAGATAGGGAGGAGTCTCGGCGACGATCTGGTTGCCAACCCGTTTGATCAAGGTCGGCGGATTCTCGACTGGCGAGAATGCAACCCCTTCCGGCAACGAGTCCAGAAGCGCCTTGGCGTTCGCTTCGTGCTTCCGCTGGGCCGTGGATAATTCGCCGGCGCTCGCGGCAAACGCCGTGTAAAGAGGCAAAATCGGTTCACTCACGGTTGGTCCTCGACGATAAAGAAACGAGAGAGCCTTCAACGGTGGATTGAGATCCGCCGTCTGCACAAAATTCCGATAGTTATTTTGGGGATCCGCAGAACGCGGTTTTGCAAAGAAGAGACGAACAATTAAAAAATCATTATTTTATATAATGTCGTATATCGTTGAAACAGCATCAAAATTCATAAGGTAGGCACCATGAGCAGGATCTTCCCCTGCCCAAGGTGCCGACCCTAACTTCATAAGCAATGCGAAAGCCCGGCTCCCGTGATCAGCCGACCGGTTTCAGAGGTTCCGTGGGATGAGACGAGAGGCTCTCATCGATCGTCCTCGTCAGGTCATGATCAAGGGTTCCCGCCCGGTCCAAAGCGTTCTTGGATCTAGGACGGTCGATCCAAAAACGCCAGTTGGAATCATCAAACCCCAGAAGACATCCCGCCGCTCGTCGGCCAGTACGTGGTTGAACATTGAATAAGCGAATGCGCAGCGTGTCTCCCGAGGCGTCATGAACCACGGTGATCCACTCCCCCTCTTTCCTCCCGAGAATCAGCACGGTAATTCCTCTCCTAGGCCGAGTCGCCAGGACTCACTGATCTTCACGTTTTTGTTTTTTTGAAGGTTTTCGTTTTTTTGGCGCACGGGTCGGGGCGACCTCCTCGGGCAACTGCCCGATCGACTTGAGCCACAAGAAGCCTTGAGGCGTTTTTGCCAGCTCAAGGCGATGGGCGGGCGTTAGACGAGGAGGCGGAGTCGCCGAGTTGACCGTGACAGTAGGTGCCCGCCCTCGAAGCCGACTCTTCGCTGGAGGAGCTGGCGGAGGAATACGACGGACCGCCTCACCAAGTTCGCGTGCAAACCGTCGGTCATGGCCGGTTGCCGCGCACTTGGGACAATACAATGAATCGCCAGGCGCGATCCGCTTTTCGCAGTGGGGACAAGGGTCCCCAAGATGTGGTAACTCTTCCTTCGCTCTTACCCAGGGCTGACAACCAAAAAGTGGTATGACTTTCGGATCCACCGTAGGTCGAGTCGCATAACTCCACTCCAACCTGAGTCGCTTTGCTTTAGCGATTCCTTCCCGAATCGTTCTTTCATCCAGATCGATTCCCGGCAACGCCGCGATTTCCGCACTACTTAGTCCCCGTTCAGCGAGTACCAAAAGCGCCGCATTGCGAGCTGCCAACTGGGCTTGAAACCCTTCAAGTTTGACCCTCTGCCGCGGTGTCGGCGCCACTCGGACACCCCTTCCATCAGTACGCTCGAACAGCACGTTTCCCGTCTCCCCTCGCCCCAGTTCTCCACCGTCGTTGGTCTCCATAGTGACGTGCAAACGCGGATGGAGGCCACCTCTCGAGAACCGCAACCCCTTGTGGAGCATGGCTTAATATTTTTCCTCTGCGGCGATAGTTTTTTCTTGACTTATACTAACCATCGTATCCACGCCGACTTGATGATGCAAGCAATTGGATATTGCCACAACTTCTTCGGCCAGAAGAACAAAGGCCCGAGAGCGCGACCGAACATCGCGTGCGAGGGTCGGCTTCACGAAAGGAAAAAGCGGCCTGTGACAGGCTGGTGGGAGAAGAATCAGGTGAGAGGAAATCCAGGACGCGAACTGAAGCAAAGGGACCAAATATTCTCTTGTCAAAATATTACTATATTTTGCTATCTTTGACGTGCGAGCAGAGATGCAGCCCCGTCTTTCCCGTCCTTGATCCAGGAAACCAAACGGCGCAACGATCCATCGATGGCAGATTTCGCTCTCTCACCTAGAAAGCATGAATGACGAGGGCGAAGAGCAGAAGCTAGCGATTGAGTCGGGAATATCTTCTTGAAGGGAGGGAGGAGGGAATTACGGAGAGCTTAGGTACGTGGAGGGCGATTGGGACGGCAGTAGTTCCACAGATCCAGGTTCAAGAGTTCTTCGTCGAGCTGCTCTTCCGTAGGTTGTCCCAAAGAATGCGCAACCTCGGCAAGGAGGAGCACTACGAACCTTTCTCGGGCCCGATGGAGGATTTGACGGACCCAGCCAGAGTTGACCGGCTTTTCCAGACGTTGGGAGAGATGTTCGGCCATCTCCGGCGACCGGAGCTCGGGATGATCGGCCCGGAATCGAAGAACCGTGTAGTAAGGTTGTCCGGTCTGTTGTTCTTGCTGCTTGAGCCCCTGCCATGCGCAGCTTAGCAGCTCTTCACGCCAGCATTCATAGAAGCGTTGATCCAAATCCGTGAGGTCGGGGGCAGGAACCGAGGGTTCGATCCCGCCTGACGAGAGCAACTGCGGTCGCGACTTCTGGCGACGGTGCGCGTCGATCACCAGGTTCAGTACGGCCGTTTTCACGAAATCACGAAATCGACCGCGGCGAGGGTCGGCGCGACGAAAGTCTCCGCGGAGAAATCGAAGCGCGAAATCCTGCGCAAGGTCAGCGGCCGCCTCGGGGTCACGCGTAATGCTCAGCAAATAGCGATGAACCGCTCCCCCGTAACGCTCCATCAACTGCCGCTGAGCCGAGTTGGCCGACTCGGCCTCATCTTCATGGGCTTGAAAGACCATCGACCAGCGGGTCTCGATCTGGCTCAGGTGCAAGAGATTGTCCTGATCCAAAGGGTCGGCTCCAAGCTAATCCGACACCGCCATGCAAACATGCACGGACAAGACGACACCCAAACATTAAATTCATTGTATCGAAAACGATCCCAGAAATCCTTACCTTTCGTCGTAACAGTCGGCACGACCTTTCGTACTAGTCCGTGCAAGCCGAAAATGAGGTTGAAAAGGAGCAACCGTCGCGATTCTCTCTCGCTTGGATTGAAAGCAACCAAGGGAGGATCGGGGAGTGAGGCGAAACCATCGTCCTCTCCTTTCATCGCTCTCACTTCCAAACCGTCTGCCCAGTCTGCGAGGCATTGGGTCTTCGGTGCGTCTGTCATAACTTCCTGAGATCTCTCGAGATTCGGCAACGAATCTCGAGGCTTAGGCGTTGTGCGCGGCCACCGTCATTCTCTTCATATTAACAATTGCCTCATTCAATAAGACCACGCCAAATAGATTGGGTGTTGGTGTCAATGTTTCTGCGTCCTAGTATCATCATCCTTGATCAGGAGCAGCGCTATGCAGTCTTTCGATTGTTACTTTGACGATGTTATTCGGGGACGTGTGGCCTCAAATCCTTCGGAATCCCGCGAAGAAAATTCGCAACATCCGACTCACAAACGAAGGTCACGTCGAAGTTTTTTGGGCAAAACATTCGCCGCAACGTCCGCCGTATCAGGACTCTTGCTTTCGGGCTCTCCCCAAGGTCACGCCGCAGGCCCCCGAGGCCATCTTCCCGAGCTCTATCGGGGAGAAAACGCGAGGAACTTCGAGGAGATCCAGGCTGACGAGAACGAACACGTCGCCTTCTTGCTCCACGCACTGGGAGGTGAAGCCCGGCCTCGGCCCACCTTCAAGAACCTCCAAGCCGCGAACCTCGCGCAGTTCCTCAGCCTGGCAGTCGCCTTTGAAAACACAGGCTCGGGAGCCTATCCTGCGGCAGCCCCCTTCCTGAACGATCCCGGTAGCCTTTCGATCGCCGCGCGCATCGCGGTTGTTGAGGGAAGACATGCAGGCTACTTGAATGCTCTCGCCAACCAATCCCTGGTTCCTGGCGAAGCGGCCTTTCAACCTCTCTTGTTCCCTTCCGACGTTGCCGCGGCGGCCGGCTCATTTATCGTCAGCCTCAACGGCGGCCCTCCGCTGACCTATCAATTAGGCCTTCGGTCCGCCCAGAACGATCTGGCGATCTTGAATTTCGCGCTCGCGCTCGAAATGCTCGAGCAGGAATTCTACAACCTTAACGTTCCTCGATTCTTTGGCTGATCGCGATGTTCCCCATTCTCGTAGAAGGTGGGACAGTTCTCTTCATACTCGCAAAAGAAGGGAATCCAAACTCCCACGTCCGTCCCTCTGATTCACTGGCTCAGTGAGATGGACCGCTCAGCCGGATCGGAAAACTTCAAAAGTCTGGGAGAATACCCAGACCCTTGTCCCCGGTAAAAGAGGGAGCCCGAGGTCGAACCGGGTTCCCTCTTTGCTTTCCGGTCCGTTCTTTTTTTCGTCGGGAGGTTTTGAGAAGGTGAACCGCGAAAGAAAACCGCGCGAGATGCGTGCTTTGGGAATTTCGAGAAAGGAATCGATGGCGTGAACCAAAAAAAACGCCCGGATTTGACCGGGCGTTCACAAAAGCCGCTACCTGTCTGTTAGAGGAAAGGATTCCTCACGCAAGGCGGGGGAATGTGTCTGCGGTGGTGGACGCATTCGGCTCGGAGTCACTCGGTTCGACGTCCATTTTGCGAACGAGTTCTTCCATCTCCTTGCCCGGCTTGAACGTTACGACGTTCTTGGCCGGGATGTCCACTTTCTCCCCCGTTCGGGGGTTGCGGGCTTTTCGGGGTGCATGCCGCTTGATTTCAAAAACCCCGAAGTTCCGCAACTCGATCCGACCTTCAGCGACCAGAGTACGCGTGATCTCATCAAGCGTGCGCTGGACGATGTCTTTGGTCTGAAGTTGCGTCAGCCCCATTTCCTCGGAAATCATTCTGACGATTTCTTTCTTCGTCACGGCGAGGATTCCTTGGGGCACTTGCGACACGACCCATGAGCCACTCGGCTCAAGTGTAGTGGTGGCTTGGGGTAGTGTCAAGAAGGAACGTCAGGGCGACGGCCGTTTTTTCACTTCGACAGCTCCTCATGGCGTGACATCGCGATGTCGCTTACCCTCATCGCATCAAGCCTCAGGTCATCCTTTCGGCCATCAAGATTCGCGAGGCTTTGCCTAAAAAGACGGTTTCAAAGAAACTTGGACCGAATACATCCTCAGTATCAAGGCCGATTGTGATCGGGTTACCCGCACGCTTTTCCGCCCACAGTTACGCGGCCCGGCGACATGCGAATTTCCTCATAAGGAAGACACCAGCAATTCAACCGACGTTCTGAATTCAAGGCGCAAGTCAACGGACGAGGCAGAGACTTCTCCGCCTCGTCCGATGAGTTTGGGAGCGTTGGGCCTTCATGTCTCCCAACGACCCGGCGTTTTCGTTCCATCGACGTGGTTTGGCCTCGCTCCCAGCCGTCGACGCATACCGATCAAGCGGCCGCTTGATCGAGGACGCTTGCCTCACCTCGAACAACACGCTCGTCGATGGTGTACGTATGCCCCTCGGGACGTTCCGGGAGTTCGTACATGATGTCGAGCATCAAGTTCTCCAAAATCGACCGCAAGGCACGGGCACCCGTCCCTCTTGCCTTGGCCAGTCGGGCGATTTCGCGAACGGCTTCGGGCGTGAATTCGAGCTTGGCCTTGTCGTGGTAGAAGAGCAATTGATATTGCTTCAAGAGAGCATCCTTGGGTTCCGTGAGGATGCGTGCCAAGTCATCGACCGAGAGCTGGTTGAGCGTGCTGATAACGGGAAGGCGGCCCACGAGTTCGGGAATCATCCCAAAGCGCTCGAGGTCTTCCGGAGTCACCTGCGCCACGAGCTCATTGCGCTCGTATTCACGATTGTCGGAATCGGTATGACCGAAGCCGATCATCTTCCGCCCGAGCCTCTTCCCGATGATTTCCTCAAGGCCGACGAAAGTTCCTCCGCAAATGAAGAGGATGTTCGAGGTATCGACCTGAAGGTATTGCTGTTCGGGATGCTTTCGTCCCCCTTGCGGCGGAACGTTGGCAATCGTCCCTTCCAAAAGCTTGAGGAGGGCCTGCTGTACCCCTTCGCCCGAGACGTCGCGGGTGATCGACACGTTTTGCGATGTTTTGCCGATTTTGTCGATTTCGTCGATGTAGATAATTCCCCGCTCTGCCAGGGGAATATCGAAGTCGGCTTCGCGCACCAACTTCAGGATCAGGTTTTCGACGTCCTCACCGACGTACCCCGCCTCGGTCAAGGTCGTGGCGTCGCCAATGGCGAAGGGAACGCGAAGCTTCTTGGCCAACGTCTGCGCCAAAGCCGTCTTACCAGATCCGGTCGGACCGATGAGGAGAACGTTGCTCTTGGCGACTTCCACATGGCGGAGCACCGGGTCGTCGACCTCGCGCGTCTGCGCCATGAGACGCTTGTAATGGTTGACGACAGCAACGGCCAAGGTCTTTTTGACTCGTTCTTGGCCGATAATGTAGGAATCCAGGTGGGCGACGAGCTGCCTCGGCGTTGGCAAATCTCCTTCCAGAGAGTGCTTCTGCTCATGCTTCTCGAAGATGCGATCGCAAGCGGCCACGCACTGGGCGCAAATGTGCGACGACTCGCTGCGGGTGCCGGCGGAGAGGAGAGCATTCCCCTCGACCATCGGTCCCACTTGATTCGTCGCTCGACCGCAGAAATCGCAGAACGCCGAGGGCGGGGGCATCTCAGCCCCTTGCCCGTCCGAATGTTGCGTCATGAATACCCTTCCCACGGGTCCGCGAAGGCCCGGAGACGGTGCCCCCGCCCGTCGCGGAGCCATCCCGATCTCATCCAAGATAACAAGGGTTCCCTTGGAAATCCCAGACGTCCGTCCCTAAAGATGACCGCGCTCAACGGAGAATCATCATCGCAACGGTCCTAATATCTTTAGGTCGGAAATCGCCCCGAAAGTGAGAGTGGCCTTCACGGGCCAGCGAATGGCAGGCAAAATCATTTCCTTAGGAGATGGTGCTATTCACCGCTCCTGCTTGTTTAACTTGGACTTTCATGACCGATCCCGCCTTGCGCCCCGCCCTCTGGATGCTGCTGAGCGCCTTTGCATTCGCCACGATGGGAGCATTGACCTTCGCGCTCGGTTCCCAGTGCGACTGGCTCGTGATTGCCCTGGTGCGTGCGCTTTTCATGCTGGTTTCCACGACGCTCATCGCACATGCCTCCGGGGTAAAGCTCGTCGTCTTCCGTCCGCGCACGCTCTGGGTACGCAGCCTGGCAGGTAGCTTCAGCCTCGTCTGCAACTTCTTCGCCCTGACTCGCCTCCCTGTCGCCGATGTACTCACCCTCACGAACGCCTATCCGCTCTGGATCGTCCTCCTCTCAGCGTTCTTCCTGCGGCAACTCCCAACCGCATCCGAGTATCTGGGAGTTGCCAGCGGCCTGCTTGGAGTCGTCCTGATTCAGCGCCCGCACCTCAGCGGAGATAACCTGGCCGCGACCGTTGCGCTGGTGAGTTCGATCTCCACGGCCTGTGCCATGCTGGGGCTTCATCGACTCAAAGGGGTCGACGCTCGAGCCGTGGTCGCTCACTTCGCGGGGGTCGCGAGCCTTGTGGCCCTGCTCTGGCTGGGTCTGCGATGGAACATGATGGCTCCCACCAAGATAAGCGCCCCTCTGGTGATGATGCTGCTGGGCGTCGGGATCTCCGGGACGGCCGGTCAATTCTTTCTTACCAAAGCCTATGCAACCGGAGTTCCCTCCCGTGTCGCGGTTGTTAGCCTGACGCAGGTCGTTTTCGGGATGGCCTATGACCTCATATTCTGGCACCGAAGCTTCTCGCCTCTTTCCTTGATCGGCTCCGCACTCGTCTTGGCCCCGACGGCCTGGCTGACAAGCCGAAAGGCCGGCCCACGCATCAAGGCACCCGTCACCGCGAAGGCTGACCTTGAAGCATCAACTACGCCCTCGGCGAGCTGACAGACCTGCAATCATCCTCATTGCTCACTTATCTAACAAAGAGTGAGGTCCCCGCCGCCTCACCCATTCCCCGCAAAATTCACACCCCAACTCTCAAGTTGGGTCCTTTCGCGGCCGATAAAACGGACACGTCAATTTGAGTCGCATCTGAGACGCCGCCTGGGGCAAGCTAACGCATGAATCGCCACGCGGGTGCCAGCTTCGCGCTTAGTGTTTTACTCGTGTGCTTTTTCGGGATTGTCCTCTACCAACCCGAACCCCGTGACTCGTCGCCTCCACAGCGAACAGCGAGCACAGGCTCCTCCACGCCCAGGGTGCAAACAAGTCGAGTCACGCCCCCACCACCAACCCCAGGCATACCGCTCGTTGAAACCCAGAACGACGATCCCGAACCCCCTAAAGAACGTAAAACCCCGCGTCCCCAAAGTATTGCTCAGACAGCCCCCAACCCTGCCCCTCTCTCTCCCCTGGCCCCGACCCTGGTCCACTTTTCCTCTAACTCCGACCGGGACCTGTCTCCCAAACGCAAGCCTACACCTTCCCCAAAGTCGTCCCAAGCGCGCCTAAGTAGCTACCCAAACGGCCTACAAACCGTTTCGACGCGACACTCGGCGCCGCCACGGCCGCGCTCGGCCTTTACCCAAGTGGCCGAGGGGGAATCCTTGACCGACATCGCACTTCGGGTCTACGGCGATTCTGAATCCGTCCATTCCTTATGGCTCGCCAATCGAGATACCCTCCCCAACCAAGACTCCCCGCTCCGCAGCGGCACGCTCCTGCGAACACCCGACCAATAAATACGAAAAAGACCAGCTATCCCGCGTAACGCACGTAAGCGTCAAAACACCCGGCCAACCTGACCAAGCCGCTATTGCTCTGACTTCATCGACTCGATACGATTTAACTTCCTCAGGGCGGCTAACTCAGCGGTTAGAGTGCCATCCTCACACGGTGGAAGTCATAGGTTCGAATCCTATGCCGCCCATTAACATAGGCCCAGCCGAGCGCATGACCTGAGCATGCGCAAAGTAGCGGTGTGCCTAACCTGCCTCTCAAAGAATTCCCGAGTATCGATTTCATCGAGTTCGCAAGCTGGCGGTTGGGGCAACTGAGGGCGGGAATTTCCGTGTCTTTAGCCCGTGAGTCTCAGTCGGCCGACTGATTGCTCGTTGGTTCACGTACACTCGGGGACTACCCGGACAGAATCAAGATCGCTTCCTGACGGCCCCTGGCACATTCGTGCCCAGACCAGACCGCTGTCGTCGCAATGCTGAGATCTACCTCCAGCCTACCCGCCAGCATCTCGTCAAATCGCAACATCATCATCGACTATGAGAGAGTCGTGGACCGAACGGTGCCACAACTCAATCGGCAACGCTACCTCGTTCTTGGTACCGGTGATCGTGAGAAACGTCCACGGATTCCCTTCATGGAAATCATGGAACCGCTGGTCGTGAGGCAGATTGGCGAAGGTGACGGTGCTGAGCATGGGGTTGCGATAATGCACGCGAAAGAACGAGCCATCGATTTCCAATTATTATCTACAATTTTTTTCTAGTTAATTCTCATCATTTATCGCAACTTTAAATCGTTCACGTTATGGCAACAGCTGATTGACGAATTGACCGTTCATGATTGAGATAGCTCAGTCCAGGAAGAGGGATCGTAAGCCGAAGGTCATCCTCTTTTCCAAACCACTGTTTCAGCCGGGCGAGGACCTCGCTGTGCCGATCAAACCAGAGAAAACCGCCGGTTCATGGATCGATGAAGGCCAAGCGAAACACAAGGCTGGGGAGTTCGATGAGGCAATCGCCTGCTATTCGAACGCGTTGAAGCTCGACCCGGAGCTCGCCATTGCTTATTACAACCGAAGCCTGGTCCGCGAACAGATCCGAAAGTTTGCTCAGGCGGAATCAGACCGCCAAGCCGCTTTTCGCCTTGATCCCAAGCTTGCTGAGTCTTGGCGTTCCATCGCCAGAGGCTGTGCCGCCGGAGAAGTCGACCTCGGCTGTCGCGCCTTTGAGGAAGGAGACTTCAAGGTGGCCCAAGCTCACTACAAAGAGGCGTTGCGAATCGATCCCACATTCGCCAACGCTCATTATGCTCAGGGAATCCTCTATGACGACAGAGGAAAGACGGAACAGGCACTCTCTTCATATACCGAGGCGATACGACTCAATCCCCGCCTGGCTGATGCTTATTTCTACAGAGCATTCATCGTCCTGAACATGGGTGATTACGACAAAGGGCTCGAGGACCTCAACGCGGCGATCGGCCTCAACCCCAACGACGCGCAATATTATCTCACGCGTTCTCGCCTTCATGGCGAGCTCGGTGACGAAGCCAAAGCCAAGGCCGACCGGAAGAAAGCTCTCAAGCTCGATCCCTCCTGCGAAGACCAAGAATAGAACCTCCCCCGCGACCGGAAACGCCCAATCCCCCCGCGCGAAGCCTCCTCATAGCATTCCCCAACCCCCTCATCTAATCGCACGGAAATGCGGACTCGATTTGCTGATAGGAGAAATTGTTCCCTCGATCACTTGGCCCTTGCGCCCACGCGATGACCCTAGACACCGGTCACCCACTCAAGGGATTCTTGCCGCGAATTGCCCCCCTGCTCTTCGCGGCTCCCCCTCGAAAATGGGATCACTTGACGATATCAATCCGCTGGTGCGGCATGCCCATGATGCCGCGTCCCCAGGGGGAGGCTCGATCGCGCTTGATGGAGAGGGGCGAACTAGGTAGCTTGATTCTTGTTAAACTTTTTTTGCGGATGATCGCGGGTGGAGAATTGGCGGATCATGCGGACAACTTTGCCCCTGGCGGTCATGAGCGGTCTTGTGTTGGCCGTTATCGGCCTACAAACAACCGCGGATGACCAGCCGCCGCCGCTTTCGGCTCCGATCGAGGTTCGTTTCCACCAAACAATCCGCCCGTTCCTTGCAACCCACTGCCTCCAGTGTCACGGCAAGGATAAGCCCAAAGGGGATCTCGACCTCAGCGGCTTTACGACCGTCGAGTCCGTGGCCCAAGATCTCCCCAGGTGGGAGTTGGTCGCGGAACAGCTCGAAGCCGGTTCGATGCCTCCCGCCAAGGCAAAGCCGCAACCGACGGCCGAGGCCCGAGCTTCGGCCATGGCGTGGATCGGGGAGATCCGCAAGCTCGAGGCCGCCCGGAATGCGGGAGACCCGGGAGCTGTCCCCGCGCGAAGACTGAGCAATGCCGAATATGATAATACGATCCGCGATTTGACGGGCGTGGACCTGCGGCCGACGAAGGAGTTCCCCGTTGACCCGGCCAACAAGGAGGGGTTCGACAACTCGGCCGAATCGTTAGCGATGTCGCCGGCCCTGATGAAGAAGTACCTGGAAGCCGCGCGACAAGTCGCCGACCACCTCGTGCTGAAACCGGACGGACTGGCCTTTGCCCCCCACCCGATGCTCGCCGACACCGACCGCGACAAGTATTGCGTCAAGGCAATCATCGACTTCTACACACACCAGCGGACCGATTACGCTAACTACTTCCTCGCGGCCTGGAGATTCCGGCATCGCTCCGCTCTCGGAAAACCCAAGAGCACCCTGGAGAGCTTCGCCGACGAGTTAAGGCTCAGTCGCAAGTACCTGGCAACACTTGCTTCAATCTTCAACGAAAAAACCGAGGAATGGGGGCCCATCGCAGCACTTCAGGTCATGTGGCACGCTCTGCCGGAACCCGGTGAAAAACGGGGAGAAACCGCGCGGGCGGATTGTGAAAAGATGAGGGACTTCGTCGTCAAGCTGCGCCGCGAGCTGGTCCCGGAGGTCCCGAATCTTACCGCGCGACGGATTGATCAGGGTACACAGCCCTTCGTGCTCTGGAAGAATCGCCAGCTCGCCGCGAACCGCATGCGGTATGTCGGCAACGCCTCGGAGGCCCCCATCGAGGAACTCGGCCTGAAAGGAGAGGCGTTACGAGCCCTCACAGCGCCCGAGAACCCGAAGGACTTGGAACGCTATGAGGCGGGGTTCCGCCGGTTCTGCAGAACCTTTCCTGATGCGTTCTTCGTCTCGGAGCGAGCCCGGATCTACCTCGACAAAGGGGATACGGATAACAAGGGACGGCTGCTGAGCGCGGGCTTCCACAGCATGACCGGCTACTTCCGCGATGATGGACCGCTCTACGAACTTCTGCTGGATGAAGCAGGCCAGCAGGCTCTGGACCGTCTTTGGCGCGAGTTCGATTTCATCACCGGCGCCCCGATGCGTCAGTATACGAGTTACCTCTGGTATGAGCGGGCGGAGACGGGGTTCTTGCGAGGAGACCCGGCCTTTGACTTCATGCGTGCCGAGGACAAAGACGCGGCGTCCGAGGCCAAGATGAACCGGCTGGCGACGGTCTACCTGGCAAAAGCACGGCGGCTGGACACGAACGACCAGGCGATCCGTGCCATTGAAGACCAATTCAAAATTTTTGGGGAGACCATTCGCCGCGTGGAGCAAGACCGCCGCGAGGCTGAGCCCCGTCACGTCGATGCTCTCCAACGGTTCGCGGCGCTGGCCTATCGCCGGCCTCTTTCGACCGAGGAACGCCAAGGCGTGGCCGCATTCTACGCAGCACTCCGCCAGCAGGACGGATTGAACCATGACGATGCCGTGCGGGACACCGTTGTAAGCATCCTCATGTCTCCTCACTTTTGCTACCGGGTCGACCTTCCCGGTGAAGGAGGAGATGTCCGCCCGCTGTCGGACGATGATCTGGCCAGTCGGCTGAGTTATTTCCTCTGGGCGAGCAAACCTGACCAAGAACTGCTTTCCTGTGCTTCTGCCGGAGAACTCCACAAACCCGAGGTGCTGGCCACTCAAGCTCGGCGCATGCTGCGTGACGACCGGGTGCGCGGATTGGCCACGGAATTCTGCGGCAACTGGCTCGACTTCCGCCGGTTCGAGGAACACAACAGCGTCGACCGGGGCCGATTTCCGTCATTCAACGACGTCCTACGCCGGGCCATGTTCGAAGAACCCATTCGATTCTTCCTGGACGTTGTTCAAAACGACCGCCCGGTGTCGCAGTTTCTCGAGGGGCGGCACACGTTCGTCAATCCTCCCTTGGCCCGGCACTACGGAATGCCCGTTACCAATACCGATCTGGACGTCTGGTCACGGGTCGACGACGCCACCCCTTACGGTCGAGGGGGTCTGTTGCCCATGGCGGTCTTCCTGACCAAGAACTCCCCCGGCCTTCGAACGAGCCCCGTGAAGCGCGGCTACTGGGTTGTTAAGCGGCTTCTCGGAGAAAACATTCCGGCCCCTCCGGCCAATGTTCCCGACCTGCCCGACGACGAAGCCAAGCTCGGTGAATTGACCTTGCGCGAAGCTCTGAGCCGGCACCGCGCCGATAAGGCCTGCGCGGGCTGCCACGAACGCTTCGACGCCGTGGGGCTGGCCTATGAAGGGTATGGGCCGGTGGGAGAAGCACGAACGCTGGACCTCGGCGGGCGCCCCATCGATACTCGCGCAAGTTTCCCCGGCGGCGGCGAAGGAGTGGGCGTTGAGGGGCTTCGCGCTTACCTCAGGGCCTCCCGTGGCGACGAGTTCGTGGAGAACCTTTGTCGCAAGCTCCTTGCTTATGGCCTGGGCCGAAGCCTTCTTCCCTCGGACGATGAGACAGTCTCGACCATGCGCTCGCGACTCGATGCCGAAGGGGGACGCTTCAGCGCTTTGGTCGAAGCGATTGTCACAAGCCCTCAGTTCCGAAACAAACGCATCCACGACGACAAGGCGGAGAAACCGTGATGTCTCATGAGGCCGAGCCGGGGAACGACCAGGTGACGAACCGCCAAGGGACAAGCCGTCGCGCCTTCCTTCGTGGAGCCGGTGTGACATTGGGCCTGCCGTGGCTTGAGTCGATCCCTGCGGTGGCCGGAACAACGGCCTCGGCAACTCCCGCGACGTTTCCCAAGCGCTATGCCGCGATGTTCATGGGCTGCGGCGTGAACCCGGATCAGTGGTGGGCCAAAGGCGCCGGCACCAACATGGAGTTGGGCCGATGCCTGGAGCCGCTGACACCGCTTCGTTCGAAGATCAACGTCATCAACGGCCTGTTCAACAAGCGCGCGACGGGCGTTGGCATCCACCCCGGACAAACCGGCAATATCCTCTCGGGCGCAGCCCTTCAGAAAGGGGCCGAGCTGAAAGGGGGGATCAGCGTCGACCAGATGCTCGCCAAACACCTGGGAGAAGAGACCGTCCAACCCAGTATGGTCCTGGGATGTGAGCAGCCGATCACGGGTTACCACGAGACCAATTTCTCGATGGCCTACAGCTCGCACATCTCATGGCAGAGTGCGACCTCCCCCGTGCCGATGGAGGTCTATCCGTCGCTGGCTTTCGACGCTCTCTTTGAGAATCGAGGTAGTCGACGTAACGAGAGCATTCTCGACCGCGTCCGCCAGGAGGCCACGGGCCTGAGCCGGCGCGTTAGCGCGGGAGACCGCGCCAAGCTCGACGAGTACCTCACGAGCGTCCGCGAGGTCGAGCGTCGCATTGTTCCGATGCGAAAGGAAAAAGAGGCGGGCGACTCCCGCGCAGCCGACCGCGGCCGACGCCCCTTGACGATGCCTCGCCCCGATAATGGCCTGCCGGAAGACATCAAGGAGCACATGCGTCTGATGTGCGACCTCGTCGCGCTGGGGTTCCAGACCGACAAGACGCGTATCGCCACGCTTCTCCTCTGCCGCGACATCTCCGGTCTCTTCTACCCCTTCCTCAACGTCCGCGCCGCACACCACGGAGCCTCGCACGACGACCGTTCCGAAGCCTACGAGCGGGTCACACAATTCTATGTGAGCCAGTTCGCTTACCTCATCACGCGCCTCGACGCCATGCCGGAAGGGGAAGGCACCGTCCTCGATAACACGTGTCTGCAGTTCGTCAACAGCATGTTCTCGGGCTCAAAGCATGACGCGAGCAAGGTTCCCTTGGTTCTCGCAGGAGGCCTCGGAGGAACCATCCAAACCGGCCGAGTGCTGGACTACGGCGACAAGGGGGACGACGGCCGCAAACTTTGCAGCCTCTACCTCTCGATCATGGACCGCATGGGGGTTCGCCTCGACCACTTCGGAGACGCCAACGAGCGACTCACGGGGTTCTGACACAACCGACGGAAGACCTATCCCCCGCTCTTCCGCGGGTACCCTGCTCGAGGATCTTCCGTATTAATGGCGGGTAAGGGCTTGGCTGAACCGGCATTCTAAGAGAAGCACGGCGTCGAAGCCGTCCATCATCCGCTCGGCCCCAACCACCGTTCCGTATCCCGCAAAGACCAAGGCCACCCCCCCTCCCCACCAGAATGGCGGTAGAAGATCGAAAGGATCGGTGGGAGCCTTGGCCATCGCAACGGCTTGCCCATTGGCAGGGGGTTGTAAAAGCTGTCGACGCCCACTGGCTTTGAGCGCGGCAGATACCAGGATGAGGTAGAAGAAGGTCCAGAGCATCAGGCCAAGAAGACTTCCGCAGAATCCGCAAACCAGCCGATCGACCTTGGTCATCTTCTCCCGCCTTCGGCGCCTGGGACTGGGCGGGCGGTAACGCTGTTCAAAAGGAATACTGCTCGGGATAATCCCATTCCTACAGGCCATGACGGCACCTCCAACGGTATTCTCAAAACCATTCGTTGGATGCGAGCCGGTATTGTGAACGCCCGTCAAAGAATCACTCCGGAGGCGGGATGTAACAAGCTCCCCGTCGCTGACAAAATTGGCCTCCGCAAAGTCTTCCGTTAGAGTGCCATCCTCACACGGTGGAAGTCACTGACTCGAATCCAGCATTACTCATTTCTAAAGCCATACGGCAAAAAGAATAGAGCGAGAGATATAGTAGTCCCCCCAAAAAAGCCTATACCGATCTACCGGAAGAAGTCCATCCACTCGAAGCTATCGCAGTTCCAAGCAAACGGGTGTACCCAAAGCGTTTAGGGATGCCAAGCTGAGGCCTGACAACTAGCAAAGACGTGGATCGACAACCGCCGTCTCTTGGGACGGTCGTGCACTTGGCACCTGACCATCAACATCAAGGTCGTCCGGACACCGCAGCAGATCACCTACCTCTGGGTCAAGGCGTGCCGTAACTTACGGTGGACAGCACTGAGAGGTGGCGTGCGATCGTCTGAATCGACAGTCGGTTGAAGTCCCAGGGAGGCCCACCAGACTGCCGGCAGTGAGGACAGGGGCCGGACAGTCGGAGGAGGCTCATAACCTTCTGGCAGCACGTCAAGATACGAGCGCCGGAAGAGGTGTAGCTAAACGACAAGCTCGCCGTGCCGGGGCTGAGCAAGCCGTTCCTCCCCGTCCCTCCACCTAGCCGACGCCAAGAGCCACGCTCCCTCGCCTCACCGGGACCGGCCAGTCCCTGGATCGAATCCAACGCAACGTCGATGCCCTGAGCCACCTGAGGATCGGGTGACTTCCACCGAAGGGATAGGATCTCAAGCGGCTCATCAACGAGCAGAAAGACCAGATCACCGTCCCGATCCCACAGGGATGTTCTAACGTCCTGTCCAGGTCTGTTATCCAAAACTTCGGCCACTTCGTACACGGGCCTGCCGAACCCCAACTACTATCACTACACTGGTGGCCGGAATCGTTACAGGCTGCAATCAGGGAGATGTATATGAGGTACATGAATGATCCCGTGAAAGAAACATGCCTTTTGCTGGCGTACCTCATCATCTGCCCTGTTTTCTACCCGCAGGTCGTCCGGGCGCAGCAACTTTCCCAGAAGGCTCCCGCAACACCCAAGGCGATGGGAGGGATCGGGAAGGCGAAACTGGCCGAGAAACCTGTCGAGGTCTTGGGCGGTCGCCTCACCGTGCGGACGCCCCAAGCGGCCAAGAATGAAGCCAGGCAGAAGAGCATCATGTCGGCACCGGAGTCGGAGGAGCACGAGACCCGTCTTGTCTTTGACGCCGGTGATGAACGGCTAGTGATCATGGCCCAAGAGTCCTTCGCCCTCGCTAGCGACCACTTCGAAAAGGACGTGAAGGAGTGGGTTGCCAAATGGATGGGGAAATACAAGATCGAGCCGTCCCCACTTACGGTCAAAGGGATCAAGGCCGTTGCGGTCATCCCGCTGAACGATCCTGATCGTACCCGTAGCGACGACGCCACCTTCGTCGAAGGCATATTCATCCAGTCCAAGGACCGCACCATCCAGTCACTCGGGATATACGTCAATGCCCCTGCAGAGAAGGACTTGAAGGGTTGCAAGGACATGGCCCATCAAATCCTTATGTCCGCAGCCCCAGGCAAGAAGAATCTCGACCTAACTACGGGCGAGCGACGGCTGTACGTCTACTCGAAAGACTTGGAAGTCTCCGTCACTGTGCCGAAGAACACGGCCGCCACCAAGCAAGTTGGCGTCGACTTCCTCGTTCACCGGCTCATCATCCTCGGTCCGCTCGGGGCTGCTGAGGGCAGTATCCTCATCTACGTGGGAGGGCACCCCACGTACGAACCTGGAGCAAAGAAGGGGGCGACCGTCGTCTTCGGCAAAAAGGCCGAGTGGCACTCCTTGCCCCAAGGCGATGGCCTAGAGACGCTCTGCGACCTCCCCGTTCCCGGTAACAGACATCTCAAGATGCACATCATCATCCAGGCCCACAACGATGACCAACTGAAGATTTTGAGGCAGGCCGCAGAGTCCTTGAAACTCGTTAAGGCTAAGGGCTCGGGTTGAAAGCCATGGCCCAAAGCACCCCGAGTCTGCCATTAGTCCACCGGCGGATTGAAAGGAAAGGCGGTAACGCGACCGCTCCACGATGACGTGGCATCGACAAGTCGGAGTATTCTCTCCATACGTACCTACTATGCATCAATATTCAATCCCTTTCTGAGGCATGACCCCAGACCGGTACGGGTGCTTGACGAGCTTCATCTCGGTCACCAGGTCCGCGAGCTCGATGAGTTCGGGCCGGGCGTTGCGGCCGGTGATGACGACGTGGAGCATTTCTCGCTTTTGGCGGAGTTCGTCGATCACCTCGTTCAGAGGGAGGTACTCGTAGCGGAGCACGATGTTCAGCTCGTCGAGGACGACCAGGTCATAGGACGGGTCGCGGAGCATTGTGACGGCTTCCTGCCAACCCTTGCGGGCCGTCTCGATGTCGCGGCTACGGTCCTGCGTATCCCACGTGAAGCCCTCGCCCAGGGTTTTCATCGTGACTTGCGGGGCCAGGCGGCCGAAGAATGCAGCCTCGCCGGTGGCGATCGCCCCTTTGATGAACTGAATAATCCCGACGCGCTTGCCGTGCCCCAGGGCACGGGCAACCACGCCGAAGGCGGCCGATGACTTCCCCTTGCCGGCACCCGTGTTGACGATGATCAGCCCCTTTTCTCGGGTCGCCTGCGCCAGCCGCGCGTCGTGGGCTTCCTTCAGCCGGGCCATTCGTTCCTTGTGTTGCTCGTCCCGATCGTTATCTTCGTCGGTCATGTTCGACCTCTTAATATACAAAAAAAGTCCGCACATCTTGATCACTTTGCTCAAGCGGAGTCGGCCCTCTGGCACCCCCAGGGTCGAGCTTGGTACCCGCTCGTCCCGGTTCAACGCCGGTCTCTCTTGATGCCCGAAGGACCGATCCGGTCGAGGACTGCGTCGGCTGACAGGCCGGCCAACGGGAGGTGATCAGCCCCCATCGCGGTGGCCAGCTCGGCGGCCCGACCGACTCGTCCGAAGCCTTCCTCTGTGTCGAAGACCACGGCCGAGGCTCCAAGCGCGGTGATGCGCTCCCCAGCGGCCAGGGCTTGCGTCCAAGGGTCTCCGGCATCGCCGGGAAGGGAGACGTTTGCCTTGCCATCGGTCAGCAACACGACCATGGTGGGTCCCTCCTGGTCGTCCTTCACGATGAGCTCGGCGGCGACCGTCAGCGCATGGGCCAGAGGCGTTCGCCCGCCGGTCGGAAGCTGGCGTAGCACTGTCTCGGCCCGATCAACGCTCCGGGATGGTGCGAGGGCGACCTCGGCCTTTGGTCCCCGGAATGCGACAACAGCAACCCGATCGCGACGGCGGTAAGCGTCGCCAAGCAAGCCGAGGATCGCCCCCTTCGCCACCTCCATCCGACGCCTCGCGCCCATCGACCCAGAGGCATCAATGACGAAGACGATCAGGGCGCTAAGCTGAGCCGCGCGAACCTTTCCGTGCAGGTCGCTCCGCTCGATCGAGGGAATGCCTCCGGTCCATGGGCTGCGGCGGGCAGCGGCCCGGAGGGTCGCATCGACCGCAAGTTCGCGTGGCGTCTCGTCCGCAACGGCTCGTAGGAAGGGTCCGCGACCCGACGAAGCCCCGCCCGCCCGCGTCCCGGGATGCACTGGCCGGTCCCGCGCCAGGGGTCGGGGCTCGAGTTCGAGGCGCGGTATTGGGAGAGGATCGCCGGGGGCAATCACTTGATCCGCGCCATCGTCTCCGGAATCGCCGGGGGAGTCGGTCTCGCTCGGATCGGGAAGATGCGGTCGCTCCTGGTCAGGCGGGCCATCCTCATCGCGAGATCCCCCTTGTGCCTCGGGAGGTGCCCCAGAACCAACTTCGTCCCGATCTTCGGGCTGGTCGGGCCCTAGCGCTCGCTCCATGGCGTCGCGGTCGAAACCTGGACGCTGAAACGGCTGACGGCGCCGCCGATGGGGGAGGACAAACTCGGCGGCTGTGCGGAGGTCGTCCCTCCGTACCTGCAAGCGGCCATTGAGCGCGGCGAGCGCCCGAGACGCCTTGTAGAGGGCGATGTCCGCCCTCAGTCCGTCCACCTGCGCCTCGCAACAGAGCCGGGTGATAGCCGTGAGCAAACCGTCGGCCACGGTCACATCGCGGAGGCAACGCCTGGCCTCCGCGACTCTGGCGCCGAGTGCCCGGTCCTCGACCTCCCAGCGGGCGGCGAACCCCGTCGGATCGGCCTCGAAGTCGAGCCGGCGTCGGACGACCTCAGCGCGGAGTTCGAAATCGCCTGGCGCGACGACTTCGACCATGAGGCCGAACCGGTCCAGCAACTGCGGCCTCAGCTCCCCCTCTTCCGGGTTCATGCTGCCGATCAGCAGGAAGCGAGACGGGTGGCGAGCGGAGATGCCGTCACGCTCGACGGTGTTGACGCCCGAGGCCGCGACGTCGAGTAGCGAGTCGACCAGGTGATCGGGCAGAAGGTTGACCTCGTCGACGTAGAGGACGCCGCGATGGGCGCGTGCGAGCAGCCCGGGCCGGAAGGCCGACTTCCCCTCTTTCAGCACCTTGTCCAGGTCGAGCGTCCCAAGGATCCGGTCCTCCGTGGCTCCGATCGGCAGTTCGACGTGCGGTGAAGGCAACTCGACGGCCCCGCGATCTCCGACGGCCTCCGCGCACGAGGGGCAATCGGGCCAGGGCGAATCGGGAGCGCAACGGAAGAGACAGCCCTCCACGGCCCGGATCGCCGGGAGAAGCCGAGCCAGAGCGCGGGCGGCGGTGCTCTTGGCGGTCCCTTTCTCGCCACGAATCAGGACGCCGCCAAGCGACGGGTCGACCGCGCCGATGAGCAGCGCGGTCCTGAGCGATTCCTGCCCAACCAAGGCGCCGAAGGGATAGCTGATATCGTGTCTGTTCATGATCGTCCGGTCGGGCGAAGGTCGGAGCGCAACGTGGGCCGCTCGGCTCGCGCCTCCAGGGCCGTTTCGGTCTCCAGGATCGTCCTCTTGAGGGAGTTCAGGGTCTCAGCATCGGGCTCGGCCCAGAGGCCGCGCTCGGCCGCCTCGACGAGCCGCTCTCCGATCGCCTGCAAGGCCCAGGGGTTGCTCCGCTCCAGGAAGGCGCGCATCGCCGGGTCCAGGGCGTAGGCCTGGGCGACGCGCTCGTACATCCAGTCCTCGACAACGCCGGTCGTCGCGTCGTACCCGAACAGGTAGTCGACCGTGGCGTTCAGTTCCAGCCCCCCCTTGTAGCCGTGCCGGCGGATGGCATCGAGCCACTTCGGGTTGACGACCCGGGTGCGGAAGACGCGGAGCGCCTCGTCCTTGAGGTCGCGGACCTTCGGTCGCTGCGGATCCTGGGAATCCCCAAACTCCTGGCGAGGTACACGGCCTGAAAGAGCGCGGATCGTGGCGATCATTCCACCGTGGAACTGGAAGTAGTCATCGCTGTCGAAGAGGTCGTGCTCCCGATTGTCCTGGTTGTGCAAAGCAACCTGGACCCCTGCGAGCAGGTGGCGGAACGTATCGCGGGCGTCGGCCCCCTGATCCTGGGCGGTATAGGCGTAGCCGCCCCAGTTCACATAAGCCTGGGCGAAGTCGCCCGGCTCGCTCCAGTTCTTCTCGTCGATCAGGGGCAGGATCCCGGCCCCGTAGCTACCAGGCTTGGCCCCGAAGACGCGATAGCGGGCCTTACGCTCGGCCTCGGCCTCGCAGCTTCCTTCCTCGAGACCGGCGGACAGGTCGGCCAAGTAGTGCTTACGGACATAGTTCTGCTCGGGGTCCTCGTCGAGCGTGGCCACGCACTCAACGGCCTCGTCTAGCAGGGCGATCAAGTGCGGGAAGGCGTCGCGGAAGAACCCGCTGATCCGGATCACCACGTCGACCCGGGGCCGCCCGAGCTCCTCGAAGGGGATGACTTCGAAGCCAAGCACCCGACGATTCTCGCGGTGCCAGGTCGGCCGCACGCCGAGCAAAGCGAGAATCTCGGCGACGTCGTCCCCCTGGGTCCGGATCGCGCTCGTACCCCAGACGCTGATACCAACTCGCTCGGGCATCTCGCCTGTCGCCGCGCGATGTCGCTCGACGACTTCACGGGCCAGCGCCTGGCCGACCTCCCACGACGACTGCGAAGGAAGACAGCGTGGGTCGACCGCATAGAAATTCCGGCCGGTCGGCAGCACGTGGGCCATGCCTCGGGTCGGGGCTCCGCTCGGGCCCGGCGGCACGTACCGGCCCTCGAGCGCCGCGAGCAAATTCGTCGTCTCCTCTTCCGTCCGCGCAAGCTTTGGCACGAGGTCCCGGCAGACGAACGCCCCGATTCGGGCCAGAGAATCATTGGTGCCGCGATCAGCGCCGAAGGTTCCCTCGATCGCCTCTTCAACTTTTTCCGCAGCGAACCCGTGGCGCTGCAAGGCCCGAAGGTACAGGCCCGTAAGTTCGTCAACGGCCTCGAGCGCGTCCCCCCGGGTCACGATCGGCCGGCCGACCCGCTCGGCGAGCCTCGTGGTTCCTTCGCCTTGGGAGTCGTCGAATCGCTTGCCCAGGCCGTCCTGAAGGTCATCGGGATCCAAACCGAACAGGGCGCAGACCGCGGCGCGGAGGCTCGGCGCATCCAGATTCGGCAGCCGGGTCAGGGCTCGCACCAGCTCGACGAGTTGCTCCCCCTCCGGCGCCAATCCGAACGTGTGCAGCCCGTCGCGAATCTGTGCGCCGGCCAGCTCGCAGAGGTAGGCGTCCAGGTCCTCGAGGAGGTGGGCGACCTCGCGCCCCTGCATGCTCGCGAGCGAAACCGGCGTCCCTTCGGCGGTCAGGCCCTCGTCCCATTCGTGCTTGTGGTCGCCATGGTCCTTGGTCATCAGCCGGGCGAGGTCGCGGTCGAGACGGGCCCGCTTGATGAGGTCCCAGATCTGGCGTTGCAGCACCGGCAGTTTCGACGGGTCAAGCAACTCGACCTGGTAGTATTCGTCCACAAGCTGGGCCAATTGCTCCAGCTCCCCGTAGACACCCGCATTCGTCAGCGGGGGAACCAGGTGATCGATGATCACCGCGTGACCTCGGCGCTTGGCCTGCGCCCCCTCCCCCGGGTCGTTCAGAATGAATGGGTAGAACAGTGGCAGGTCGGCCAGGAAGGCGTCCGGTGCGCATCCCTCCGAAAGGCCGACGCCCTTGCCGGGCAGCCACTCCAGAGTCCCATGCTTGCCGAAATGGATGATCGCGTCCGCTCCCCAGTCGTCCCGGAGCCAGCGGTAGAGGGCGTAGTAGTTGTGGGGGGGCGGCAGGTCCGGTTGGTGGTAAATCGCCGCGGGATCCATGCCGTAGCCGCGCGGGGGCTGGAGCGCCAGGAACACATTCCCAAGCTCCAATCCCGCCAGTGCGATCGCTCCGTCCTGCACGTAGGCTCCACCGGGTGGTGGGCCCCATTGTTCGATCATGCCCCGTTTCAGGGCCTCGGGCAGCTCTTCGAACCACGCCGCGTAACGCTCCTCCGACACTCGGCCCGCGGCGTGGGCGAGTTGCTCGGTCGTCAGGATCGTCTCATCGTAGGAGCAACGGTCGATCAATTCATGGATCAGCGCATCACCGTCGGGCGGAACGTCCTCGACGCGGTAGCCTGCCTCGCGCATCGCGGCGAAGAATCGGATCAGCGAGGCTGGCGAGTCGAGCCCGACGGCGTTCCCGATCCGCGCGGCCTTCCCCGGCGCGTTCGTCAGGATGATCGCGATCCGCTTCTGCTCATTGGGGATCCTACCGAGAGCCGCGAACCGCGCAGCCAAGCCGGCAACACGCTCGACGCGATCGGGCACAGCGACATAGCGCGGTGCGTCCTCCCCCCCGACGGCGGTGCCCGGCTGCATCGACTCCTTGAAAGAGATCGGCACCGTGATGATCCGCCCGTCGAGCTCGGGAACCGCGACGTTCATCGCCGTGTCGAGCGGCCCGAGCCCCCTGGGGCTGGCCTCCCACTGCCTCCTCGGCGAACCACTGGCGATCGCCTGAAGGATCGGGACGTCGAGGGCCTCCAGAGCGTCGATGGATCCGCCGCGGGACCAGTCCCGGGCCTCGGCCATCGCGAACGACATGGTCGTCACCAGGACGTCGATCAGCCGCTCGTCGCGGCGATAGAACAGGTCGAACGCGGCAGGCCAAGACGCAGCGGGCCGATCCAACGCCGCCGACGGCTCCTTCAAGGAGTCGGTGAAGACCGGAAGTGCGTTGGCCCCGGCCGCCTCGATCGCGTCAACCAGCGAGTCCATGAACTCCAGATTGCCACTGAGCCAGTGGGCCCGATAAAAGAGCACGCCAACTGTGGGCCTCGACGGGTCGCGATGGCCGATCCAATCGGCTTGCGTCGTCTCGCGCGGGAGGGCGGGGTGATAGATCCCGTGGCGAGGCGGGCTCCCGGGGGGCGATGAGCCGAGATCCGCCCTGAGGAGTTCGTCGGCCAAGAACCGCACGAGGTTCTCCATGTTGGCGGTCCCCCCCGCGAGCAGGTAGGCGGCCGCACGCTCAATGACGGCGGCGGGAACGGTCGAGCCGGCGAGAAATTCCGGGACCGTCGGGCCGACCGCGTTGATGAGCAGGAGCCTCAGGTCGGTCTGCCGGGCGAACTGCGCCAGCCGCCGCCACCCGGGCAGATCGTCCGGGCCACCGTGCACGCGCGCGACCACGACGCGGGCAACCCGGCCCCCGTCATCGACGAGTGCGGCCAGATGCTCGTCGCTCTTCACGCGATTCAGGCTGGCCGTCCGCGCTCTGGGCAGACCGACGGGAGAGTCGGCCACCGCTTTCCGCAGCGCCAGCAGGTCGGTGTCGGCATGGGAGAGCAACAGGATCTCATCAACTAACGTTGATCCCGGATCGATAAAGACGCCGTCCCCCTCACTACCGGCCTCATTGCCGGAAAGGATGGCCTCCTCCGGCCAGGCATAGTAGTCAAAGGCCAGATCAGCCAGATCGGACGGCGGCGGGAGGTAGCGGTCAGCCGCGAGCATCCGGTCGAGGTAATCGTAGATCGCCAGGATCTGCGATTCATGATTGATCGATTGGAACCAGACCCGGCGGCCGTCGAAGAGTACCAGCGCGACGTTCAACAAGGGACAAGGACCCAAGCATCCGCTCATCGTAAGCTGGACGCGATCCCGGATCCCCCGGCGCTTGTACTCCTGCTTGTAGAAATCGATCGGGACCGTCGGATTGCCCCTGTCCTCACGCCCGCAACAGCACCCCCGGGCGCAAACCAACAAATGGCCGCGCTTCGGCGAGACATGAATAGTTTTCCCGTCGTTCCTAAGGACCCGACGGCGGCTCAATGGCTGTGGCACGTTGATCGGTCTCCAACCCGGAATCCTGCCGGTACGGGTCCGCCGGGGCGGGCATGAGCCGCCGCCGAGGCAATGGCCGGGGCCACCGCCCAGGGCGCGGCCCGATGTGAAAAGGATGAGACGGCGCGAGTGGGCCTCCCATGGAGAGGGCCGACTCGGCGGACGCTCAGCGCACGATGGGAGGATCGGGCCGATCCGGATGCCCACTGACGGGTGGAGTTAGCAATAGGGGAGCACGGGCGCGAGGGAGACCAGACATGGATTTGCTTCACCTTCCTCGAGGTATGCGGAGTACAGCCCGGGCGGTCGACCTGGCTTCCCGGCCGGAGAGGCCACAATAGCAGCCTCTCTCGTCCGGATTACAGTTGCGGGACAGCGCCGGATTCGCACCGGCTTCGCCGCTCTTGTTGGGAGAAACCCCAAGCATTCCGGGCCGCGGGCATTTGCCTGCGTCGATCCTGATCTTAGCAGAGAGCCCCTCCTCACGACAACGAACACCTGCTCGGCCTACCGCCATCTCCCAGCGACCCCAACAGGCCCGGAGACGAGACATGATCGCTACGCACCGGAGGGCCGATCTCGACCCTGCTGTGCCGTGCAATCAGCGCAAGGAACTCGGGCAACAACCTGCGAGAAGTTTTCAAGGATCATGCAGCCTCAGACGCATCCCTCAAATCACTAGCAGCCTGCGTCAACCGTAAATCATGGCAAGGTTGCGCCTTATGGCGATTCTCCAATCTTCGATGATCTCATTCGATCGCCCGGACATTCACCCAGTTCACACGAATCGAGGGAATTAATTCTCCCTCGTTTTGATTCTCTCAACCAGCGTGCGAAGCCCCCTCCTTTGAAACAGGAATGACAGAAGTCGCCGGCCTATCTCGAATGGTCGGTGGACTCCCGGCTCCTACCTTCTGTCAGGCGGCTTCCATCGACCAGAGGCAGGTTTCTGGATAACATCCGGGCGGCTTCCAATCCCGTTTGTTCGACCACGGCCAGTCACACAGATATTTACCCGGCCACGAGTTATGGCGACGGTAAATCATCACCCAAACTCGATAGGAAGGATCACGACGGGCGGACTTCGAAGCAAATCATCGATTTTTCTCATCGCTTTTATTGTTGGTTTTATGATTTACAAAAGAGATCGATGCAATAGACCACGCAGGCCCCACCCTCGCCTGCTCGCATCGAGCGAACGGACTCGCATCCAGCAAATCCGCTCTCCCCACATCCTCACCAACGAGCTTTCAGCCGGTAGAGAAGCATTGGTCCATTGCCATAAGACGATGGGTTGGACGGCGAAATCGGTCTCCACGTCTCCGGCCAGCATGAGGTAGAGACGCGACTCCGCGTGACTTCTCTCAATCATCGCGCAAAGAGCCCCACTCAAGCGGATGATGGAAGTCGCCGGCTGACCTCGAATCGTTGTTGAACTTCCACCTCGACTCAAATTGGCTTGGCGTCTCTCATACCCCAAACGGTAGACTCGAGTTCCTATTCGAGCGGAAGTGTGGGAGAATATTTAGCCGAGCTCACCGAACTTCACGCAACGCCAGCCTTCCCGACTTTCCGCTTAACCTCGAGAATCCATCATAGGCTTTGATTCTTGTTACGGTTGAACCGTAGAAATGCCTTCCCCATGTGAACCTGCTCCGCTTTGGTCTCGCTTCACCACCCCGTTGCCTCCCCCTCATAGGGCGCGGGAGGATGTGGACGAATACGGCGACCTGTTTCAACTCGGTCGGAGGCGCGCGTCACCCTTAGCGCGCGACGGCGCACACGACCGCAACAACCCCTCGTTAGTTCTCTTCCCTGACGATTGAGACAAACTCAAGCATCCATCCTCAAACGCGATGGCACATCGCGAACCCTTACCGAAAATACTTCCAGGACTACGAAAGGATCGGACGAGTGGCGATTTCGACAGACGTGGCGATTATCGGTGGAGGGATTGTCGGCCTGGCAACAGCCTACCAACTCACGAAGACACTCCCCTCGCGCAAAGTGGTCGTGCTGGAAAAAGAATCCGACCTAGCGCTACACCAGACCGGCCACAACTCCGGCGTGCTGCACTCCGGCATTTACTACAAGCCCGGCTCACTCAAGGCGATCAATTGCCGTGAAGGCAAGCGCCTGATGGAAGAGTTCTGCGCCGTCGAAGGGATCTCGTATCAGATCTGCGGCAAAGTCATTGTCGCCCTCGACGATTCCGAACTGCCCGCGCTCCAGCGGATCTACGACCGCGGCCAGGCCAACGGGGTGGTTTGCGAGTTGATCGGTCGCGAGCGTCTCATGGAGCTGGAGCCGCATACCGCGGGAATCAAGGCGATTCACGTCCCCGAGGCCGGGATCGTCAACTACAAGCAAGTCTCCCAGCGCTTGGCTGAACGCATCCGCGAGACCGGTAGCCAGGTACTCACCTCGGCAAAGGTCACCAAGATCGAACGGAAGGCCGACAAGGTCATCGTCACCAGCGAAGCCGGTGAAGTTCAGGCCGATCAAATCGTCAACTGCGCGGGCCTCCACTGCGACCGCGTAACCGCCATGAGCGGCCAGAAACCGGACGCCAAGATCATTCCTTTCCGTGGCGAATACTTCGAGTTGAAGCCCGAAGCGGAATACCTCTGCAAAACTCTGATCTACCCCGTGCCCGATCCCGCCTTCCCTTTCCTGGGGGTTCACTTCACGCGGATGATCGAGGGGGGCGTCGAATGCGGACCCAACGCCGTTCTGGCGTTCGCTCGCGAGGGTTACCGCAAAACCGACCTCAACGTGGCGGACTTGGCGGAAACGCTCACATATCCCGGCTTCCTGAAACTTGCCGCCAAGTTCTGGAAAACCGGACTGGGAGAGATGTGGCGATCCGCAAGCAAGCAGGCGTTTGTCAAAGCCCTTCAGCGGCTCGTCCCCGACATCAGGGCGGAGCACCTCGAGGCCGTTCCGGCGGGCATTCGCGCACAAGCTGTCACTCCTGACGGTTCCATGGTCGACGACTTCTTGATCCAAGAAGCCGATCGTGTCGTCAACGTCAACAACGCGCCATCCCCCGCGGCGACCGCCTCTCTGAACATCGGCAAGACGATTGTCGATCGGCTTGTTCCCCGCCTCACATGATTCGCGCACGGCCTGTTCCTCAACCCTGATGATTGGAGTTGAGGAACAGGTCGCCACCATTTCAGCGCTGTTCGCTTTCTCTCATATCTTCAAGCACGCCGCATTCATTGCAACATCATCTTCGAAGTCTGAGGCCCATAATTCAGACCCGAAGAAACGCCGGCCTCTCTGCTTGAGTGCCTTCTTGATCGCTTCTGAACGTCAAGGTTCACCGGAAGGCATCCGCCCTTCTCGGTTCGGGGCGGCTTCAAGGAAAGTCTCCGCGGTTGCACCTTGTTTGGTCCCGAAACTGTCGGTACTACTGTTGCGTGGAAATGCGTCGCGGCCCCAAATCGAGGTCCGCCAGGCATGAAGCCCGCACATTTCGGAAGACCTCTCCATGGACCAACCGTTGCGGAACCTGTCGATCTTCGCGCCGGTCTCGCCCGCGGGGGAATCGATCAGGGATCTATCGATCCTGGTTTTCGCCATCACGGGGTTTATTTTCCTCGTGGTCGAAGGGGTCCTCATCTACTGCATCGTTCGCTCCCGTCGTCGGGCCGCCGGAGAAACGACCGAGCCGCCGCAAGTTTACGGAAGCAAGCCCATTGAAATTGCCTGGACGGCAGCCCCCGCGCTGATCGTCTTCATTCTCGTTCTGGTCACGGCACGTTCGCTTTGGGAAATTAACGTCGATCCTCCTCGAAAGCCTACGGCCAAAGACAACACGCTCTTCATTACCGTCGTTGGCCGCCAATGGTGGTGGGAATACATATACGAATCCTACGACGGCAAAAAACTCGGCTTCACCACAGCCAATGAGTTGCACATGCCGGCGAGCGAACCAGGCCTGGCGCGGCCGGTCTACTTGACCCTCAAGTCCGCGGATGTTTGTCATAGCTTCTGGGTTCCCCGTCTGGGGGGAAAGACCGACCTTATTCCCGGCCACCCCAACTCGATGTGGCTCCAGACCGAGCAGACCGGCCTGTTCCTCGGCCAGTGCGCGGAATATTGCGGCACACAACACGCCAACATGCTTATCCGAGTCGTCGTTGACTCCCCACGGGAATTCGACCGATGGCTAGAGCACGAAGCGAGCCCCGCTTTGAATGACCCGTCGGTATCCGATGGCAAAAAACTATTTCTTGCCCAGACATGTATCAACTGTCATCCGGTTCGCGGAACTCCCGCCCAGGGGACCTACGCACCGGATCTGACGCACTTGATGAGCCGTGATACGCTCGCTTCGGGGATGGTCGCTAACACCGCCGACGAGCTCCGGGGGTGGGTGGACGACCCACAGAAAACCAAACCAGGCTGCCTGATGCCAGCGTTCGGCCTGAGTCATGCCGAGCGAGAGTCGATCGTCCGCTACCTTCTGACGCTCCGCTGAAGTCCCTCCGAAGGAGACTGGAATGGCCGTCGCCGAGCGAGAAGTGGAATCCACAAGCGGACCCTGGACCGCCGCGCTTCATGACTGGGTCAGTACGGTTGACCACAAAAAGATTGGCATCCTCTATGTCTTGATGAGCGTGGTCTTCCTGATCATCGGCGGTCTTGAAGCCGTCTTGTTGCGTTCACAACTCCTCTTCCCCCGCAGCAAGTTGGTTCCGCCGGATACGTTCAACCAGTTGTTCACCATGCACGGCACCACGATGGTCTTCTTCGTGGGCATGCCGATTTTGATCGGCATAGGCAACTACCTCGTACCGCTGATGATCGGCGCCCGCGACATGGCCTTCCCGCGGCTAAACGCGATGGGGTTCTGGACGAGCCTCTTTGGAGGTCTCCTCGTCTATTCAAGTTTCGCGACGGGCGGAGCTCCGGCCATTGGTTGGTTCGCATACGCCCCCTTGACGGAGCGGACGTTCGCCCGAACCTCCGCGACGGATCTTTGGGCTCTGGGACTCATCGTGAGCGGCGTCGGCACGCTGGCGGCCGGCGTCAATTTTATTGCGACCATCATGGCGATGCGTGCGCCGGGAATGACGATCAGTAAGATCCCGTTCTTCTGCTGGACCATGCTTTGGACATCCGTGCAAATCCTGATCGCCATCCCGCCGTTGACGGCCGGACTCGTGATGATCTTGCTGGATCGTCAACTCGGAGCCCACTTCTTCGACGTGCAAAACGGCGGTTCGGCCATGTTATGGCAGCACATGTTCTGGTTCTTTGGACACCCAGAAGTTTATATCTTGATTCTCCCTGTTTTCGGAATCGTCTCCGAGGTGATTCCCGTTTTCTCTCGTAAGGTCCTCTTCGGCTATGAGTTCATGGCCGTCGCCACGATGGCCATCGCCTTCATCAGTCTGGGCGTTTGGGCGCACCACATGTTCACGGTCGGCATGAGCCGGACGCTTGACCTCTACTTCGCCGCGGCCAGCTTGCTGGTCTCGATCCCAACGGGAATCAAGTTCTTCAATTGGCTGGCGACGATGTATGGAGGCCGGCTCTCCCTGGCTCCCCCCATGCTTTTTGCCTGCGGCTTCCTGTCTCTGTTCTTGATCGGTGGCTTGACGGGCATCATGCTGGCGGCGGCACCCTTCAACTTCCAGCTCTCGGACAGTTATTTCGTAGTCGGACATTTTCACTGGGTCTTGATCGGTGGCACCCTGTTTGGCACCATCGCCGGCATCTATTACTGGTATCCTAAAGCGACGGGCCGAATGCTCTCGTCGCGCATTGCCACCTGGCAATTCTGGTTGCTCTACCTGGGCTTCATCCTCACGTTCGGCCCCATGCATGTCGCCGGGATGCTTGGTATGCCTCGGCGCATTTACACCTATGACGCCGATCGAGGGTGGGCGATTTGGAACCAGCTTTCCACGCTGGGAGCCTTCCTCCAACTCCCCAGCTTCGGCCTCTTCGTGTACAACCTCATCGCGTCGTTGTGGAAAGGCAAGCCGGCCGGAGACGACCCCTGGGACGCCTGGACCTTGGAGTGGGCGACGACCTCCCCTCCCCCCTCGTACAACTTTGAGACGATTCCCGTGGTCGCCAGCCGCCGTCCGCTTTGGGACCTGAAACATCCTGATGACCCCGACTCACGCTACGAATGATCAGGGACCTTGATGTGACTGAAACCAATCCATACCCCCACTCTTCCACTCCCGCGTCGGGCCAGGCGCCCGCGTCGGCCAATCCCGTCCGTAAGGGGGGAGCCTGGCCGACGGGTGCGATCGCACCAAATTTTCCTTTGAATGCTTATGAATGGGGTATGATTGCGTTCTTGATCTCCGAGGTGTCCCTCTTCAGCACATTGATCGTTACGTACCTGTCGTTCCTGGGCCGAGATACCGTCGGCCCTTCGCCGGCTGAAGCCCTTTCGTTACTGTTCGTCATCTTCACGACGCTTTGCTTGCTGTCGAGCAGCGTAACCATTCATAAAGCGGAGAAAGCGCTGAAGTCGGGAGATCAGGCTCGCTTCCGCCGCCTCTGGGGCGCCACGATCGCCCTCGGGATCATCTTCTTACTGGGGACGGCCTACGAGTGGCGCGAACTCATTGTTCGCTATCACTTGACCATCGATCGCAACCTGTTCGGTACCACATATTACACGCTGGTGGGTTTTCACGGTCTCCACGTGACGCTGGGCGTGGTGACGATGCTCGTCGTGTTGGGCCTGGTGCTGGCCCATCGCCTAAGTCGCGAGCATGAATTGGCCATCAAGCTCGTCTCATGGTACTGGCACTTTGTTGACGCTGTCTGGGTGGTGGTTTTTACTGTTGTTTACGTGTTGGGAAGGTAGCGTCTACCCCATAGGCCAAGCCACGCGAGGTCGGCAGGAATGTCCACGGATCCGCAAATGATCCCACAACCTGAGCCCGCTGGGGAGCCAGACTCCCTGGTCATGCCCAAACCGACGGTCGCGCCTCTGGTGCTGGCTCTCGGCATGACCTTGCTGGCTCTTGGCCTCGCCGCGAGCCCGGCCTTCCTCGTCGTTGGCGGGTTGATTCTTATCTCCGGCCTGTTGATGTGGGTCTCACAGCTCCTGCCGGGGAGCGGCCACTTTCATGAACGATTGGTCGAGCCTCCCTTACGGGCGAAGCCGGTGACGGCTCTCACGGGCGCTGTCGAGCACCTGCGCTCGGGGATGCCCGGCTACCGCCTGCGCATGCCCGCCGAGGTCCATCCTATCTCGGCCGGAATCAAGGGGGGGATCCTCGGTGGAATCGTGATGACGTTTCCCGCCACGATCTACGGGATCCTCAGCGGCCACGGTATCTGGTACCCCGCCAATCTTCTGGCCGGTATGGTCTTGCCGGGCGTCGATCGGATGACGACTCCCCAGCTCGAGCAATTTCGCTTCTCGCTGCTCTTTCTGGCCGTCATCATCCACGCCGTCAATTCATTGATCTTCGGCATGATCTACGGAGTCTTGCTGCCGACACTTCCGCGTCTGCCCAGGCCGATGGCATGGGGGGGACTCTTGATCCCAATCCTCTGGACGGCGGTCAGTTTCGGGCTCATCGGCCTCGTCAACCCTTTGCAGCGACGAGGCCTGGACTGGCCCTCCTTCATCGCCGCACAATTCGTGTTTGGGATCGCAGCCGCGCTAGCGATTTTGTCGGCAAGGAGCTTACGCCCCATCCCCACGGGACTGCTGGCGGGAACCGTGGGAGGACTGCTGATGCCCATCCCCGCCCTGATCTGGGGATTAGCGAGCGGTCATGGAATCTGGTATCCCGCCAACCTGCTGGCGGGCTTCGTTTCCCCAGGCATCAGTCGTGTAACCCCAGAAGAGTTGATGCAGTTTCACGCCAACTGGCTGGCCATTGCGATCGGCATTCATCTTGTGATGTCGATCAGTATTGGCCTGATTTTCGGTCTGCTCCTGCCCAAGCTGGGAACCATCCCCAAGCCGCTGGTCTGGGGAGGATTGGCGATGCCTCTGGTATGGACGGCGGTCACCTTTGGACTCATGGGAATTGTGAACCCGCTGCTCCAGCATCGAGTCGACTGGCCCTGGTTTATCGCCTCCCAGTTTATCTTCGGAGTCACCGCGGCGATTGTTGTCGACCGCTCGGAGAAAATCTACATTCCTCCCGCGGGTCGTGGGCCTGACAGCCTTGAAGAGTATGTCGAAGGGGCTGGAGGTCAATCGTCATGATCGGAGCTGGCATGAAAAGAAACGCGGAGACGCCATGGATCGGCGTAGGCTCACGGCTCTGGTCCCTGGTCCTTCTCCTGGCGCTTTGCGGCTGCAACGGCTCCGAGCCCTCGTCCGTGGGGCGCCCTGTTCCGTCCAACGAGATTGCCGACTTCTCAACCCTTTACAACGAGAACTGCCGGGGCTGTCACGGACCCGACGGCAAGTTCGGCCCTGCGCCTCCGCTCAACGACCCGATCTTCCTGGCCATCGTCCCCGACAAAACCCTGCACGACCTGGTCTCCGGTGGTCGGCCGGGAACCCCTATGCCAGCCTTCTCTCAAAAGAAGGGGGGGCCGCTCACCGACAAGCAGGTCCAGATTCTCGCGGAAGGTATCAAGCCGCGCTGGGGGACTTCCAAACCGGCAAGCACCGACCTCCCGGCCTATGCGGTGGAAAAGAGCGAGACGGCTGGAGACAAAGGTCGCGGCCTCAAGGTTTTCTCGCGCGCGTGCAGCTCCTGCCATGGCGATAAGGGCCAGGGAAACGACGAAATGGCCGGCCCGATTCACGACCCCGCCTTCCTCGCCTTGATCAGCGACCAATGCCTGCGGCGTATCGCGATCACCGGCCGGCCCGACCTGGGAATGCCCGACTTCGCCAAGAGCGACGGCCGCGACTCCGATTATAAACCCCTGACATCTCAGGACCTCGCCGACCTGGCCGCCCTCCTCGCCGACTGGAGAGAAGCCGGCACAGCCGTGAGTGCCAAAGAGCACCCACTGAACGTTGAAAAGACTCGCGTCGCGAAATCAGAAGCTCGATGAATGCCCACGTGTTCATGACCCGAGGAAGGTCCCGCAATGGAACCGTCGACTCCGCCCCCCTCCGGGCCCACAGAGGAAACCCCAAAGCGGCGTCGTTTCTTCCAATGGTTGACCTACGGTACCAGCGCGATCGCATCGGCGTTCGTCGGGATTCCCGTCCTGGGTTATCTCCTCAAACCCAAGAAGACTCCGGTCGAATGGGTCCCCCTGGGGCGGGTTGCCGACTTCTCATTAAACGAGACGCGGATGATCACGTTTGACAACCCGATCCGGCAGCCCTGGGACGGCATGGCGGCGCATACGGGCGTCTACGTCCGGTATGAGGGCAAGGACGACTCGCAAAAAGACCAGTTCTTGGTTCTCGCGGTGAATTGCGCCCACCTCGGATGTCCCGTGTCGTGGTTCCCTCAATCGGGTTTGTTCATGTGTCCTTGTCATGGCGGCGTCTACTACGCCAACGGCGAACGTGCTTCGGGGCCCCCTCCTCGCGGCCTCTTCCATTGTGTTTGGCGCATCCGCGACGACCAGCTCGAAGTCCAGGCGCCCCATTACCCGACACTCCAAGACACGTTGGATCAGCCGGCTTGACGCGGCGCGTCGCCGAGACGGAGGGCCGAAGATGAAGACTTGGCTGATATCTCTGGGGCGCTGGTTCGACGATCGCATAGGATTCCGCGAGAGCATCCTACCGATGTTGACCCACCCCATTCCCAAAGGGGCGGCCGGCCCCATGGGCTGGTGGTACGTCTTCGGCAGCGCATCGCTGACACTACTTGGCATTCAGGTACTGACCGGTATCGGCCTGGCGCTCGTCTACGTCCCAACGGCCGACAAGGCCTATGAGAGCCTCCTCTACCTCAATGACGTGCAACCGCTCGGCGGCCTGCTGAGGGCGATCCATTTCTACGCGGGTTCGGGAATGGTGGTCATGGTCCTGGCTCACATGACCCAGGTCTTCCTCCACGGTTCCTATAAATATCCGCGAGAGCTCACATGGATCGTGGGAGTACTCTTGCTCATTTGTACTCTGGGGATGTTCTTCTCCGGCCAGGTTCTTCGCTGGGATCCCGATGCCTACTGGGGACTAGCCGTGGCCGGCTCGATGGCCGGCCGTGTGCCGGTTCTTGGCCCCCAGGTCGTTCGCCTGGTACTGGGAGGACCGGTGATTGGTGGAGACTCGCTGAGCCGATTCTTCACCCTGCACGTCTTCGTCATCCCCGGAGGTCTCCTGGCCTTTGTCGGGCTGCATCTCTGGCTCGTGCTGAAGCGCGGCATCAGCGCGCCTCCGGTTCCCGGCCGCCCGGTGGATCCCAAAACTTACGACGCGGAATATCACGAAGAGTTGAAGCATGGAGTCCCCTTCTTGGGAGAAGCCATGCTGAAAGACGCATTCTTTTCGGCCTTGACCGTGATCATCGTCGTAACGATCGCGGCGATCATGGGTCCCAAGGGACCGACGGGCCCTCCGGACCCGATCCTGCCAGGCGCGAACCCTCGGCCGGAATGGCCCTTCCTCTGGCTCTTTGCCACCCTTTCCTTGAGCCCACCGTCGGCGGAGACCTTCATCATCCTGGTCTTCCCGGTCATTCTGTTCGGGGCTCTGTTCCTGGTTCCGCTACTGAGCCACCGAGGCGAGCGGGCACCCAGCCGGCGCCCCGTCGTCGCGCTGTCCGTGATCGTGATCTATACGGGACTTGGCGTCCTCACATACCTGGGAGCCACGGCCCCCTGGTCCCCCAAGATGACGGCCTGGAGCGGTGATCCCATCCCAAAGAGCATGGTGAGTCAAAGCACCCCGCTGCAATTGCAAGGAGCGATCATGCTCCAAAACAAGAATTGCCGGAACTGCCATGCACTGGAGGGATTGGGCGGAAGCCGCGGCCCCGACCTCACCACGGTGGGAGCGAGGCTCACCCGAGACCAGTTGATCGACCAGATCAGCAACGGTACGCCAGGAGGGGGTAACATGCCGGCGTACGGCAAGCAGCTCACCCCGTCCGAAATGACAGCCCTGGTAGAATTCCTGGTCAGCCTTCGTCCTGCGGGCCAACCGCCCGCTCGTGTAGCGTCAGCCACGCGATGAACTCGACCTTCGATGCCTTTCTTCAATCGTGGCCGTTTGAGCCCGGGCTGTATGTGGCACTCCTTTTGCCCGCCGCGATCTATCTGCGCGGCTGGCTGATCCTCCATCGCCGCGACCCGCGGAACTGGCATGGCGGACGTCTCGTTTGCTTCCTGGGGGGATTGATCGCGCTCTTTCTCGCGCTGGCCTCGCCGATCGAGCCTTTCACGCCCCTCTTGCTTCAAGCCCACATGATCCAGCATTTACTGTTCATGATGGTCGCGCCCCCTCTTCTGTGGCTGGGCTATCCTCTCTTTCCAACGATCCGGGGTTTGCCGTCGGCTGTTCGCATCTACTGGTTCGTCCCGCTTCTGCGTTCCTCTCGGCTACGGCTCTGGTTCGGATGGCTGACGAATCCCCTTGTGGCATTGCCTCTCTTCGTTATCACCACCTGGGTGTGGCATGCTCCCAAGGTGTATGAGGCGGCATTAGCGAATCGTAGCCTGCATACGCTCCAGCATCTTAGTTTCCTCGGCTCGTCTCTCCTGTTTTGGTACCCCGTCGTAAGACCCTATCCTTGCCACCCGCGATGGTCCCTCTGGCTCCTGTTTCCCTACCTGCTCCTGGCTGATGTGCAGAACACCGTCCTGGCGGCCTTGCTGACCTTCTCTGATCGCCTGCTCTATCCCCACTACGGTCTCATCCCCCGTCTCGGTGGCGTCTCCGCTTTGAACGACCAGGCCGCGGCGGGGGTCATCATGTGGGTGCCAGGTTCATTGGCTTATCTTTTACCTCTGTTCCTCATCGGGACTCGGCTCCTCTTTGGCGAGCATACAAGGAAAAGCATATCTTCGTCGCCCGCCGCGCAGGCTTCCCTCCCGGTGATTACCCTTTCTTCAATAAACCCTCACCCTTCTCGATTTGACGTGCTGCGAATTCCCGGGTTGGGCACGTTTCTGAGGTGGCGACACGCTCGGGTCCCAATGCAACTCGCTCTGTTCGGGCTGGCGATGGCCGTCATTCTCGACGGCTTGTTCGGGCCTCAGGTCGGCGCCATGAATCTCGCGGGGGTACTTCCCTGGATTCACTGGAGAGGGTTGTTGATCCTCGGGTTACTCACAGCCGGCAACCTCTTTTGCATGGCTTGCCCTTTCACCTTGCCTCGAACCCTCGGACATCGCTGGCTTCCTTCGCGGCTCGCCTGGCCGCGCCGGCTTCGAAGCAAATGGCCGGCGGTGATCTTGCTCGGCTTCTTTCTCTGGTCGTACGAGGCCTTTTCGCTTTGGGACAGCCCCTGGTGGACCGCTTTTATTGCGATCGGCTATTTTCTCATGTCGTTCGTCATCGATGGATTCTTTCGTGGCGCGGCATTTTGCAAATACCTCTGCCCCATCGGCCAGTTCAATTTCGTGCAATCGTTGATTTCTCCGCTGGAAGTCAAAGTTCGCAATGCCGACGTTTGCCTTTCCTGCCGAACCAAAGAATGCATCCGAGGCCGTGACCTTTCACCGGGCTGCGGGATGAAGTTGTACCTTCCGAGGAAGTCGGGCAATCTCGACTGCACCTTCTGCCTGGATTGCGTCCATGTTTGCCCCCACGAAAATATCGGCATCCTTGCCGTGATCCCCGGGCAAGATCTTCAAAGCAACGCTCACCACTCGGGCATCGGCCGGCTCGGCGAACGTCCGGACCTGGCCGCGCTAGTGGTCGTGCTCACTTTCGGAGCCTTCGCCAACGCCGCGGGGATGGTTGCTCCCGTGGTCGGGTGGCAGGAGCGCCTTGGGCACTGGCTAGGGTCTTCCTCACACCTTCTGGCCACGACTCTGTTCTACCTTATCAGCATGGTCGCATTACCCCTCGTTGCGATGAGTCTCACGCCCCTCCTCAGCCGCCGCTGGGGAGGTTTGTCTGCGAGCTGGATGATCTTGGCCACGCGCTTCTCGTTTGCCCTCGTTCCCTTGGGTTTCAGCATGTGGCTATGCCATTACAGCTTTCACTTCCTCACCAGCTATGAAACGGTGATACCGACCGCTCAACGAGCTCTGGCCGATCTGGGCTGGCATAACCTGGCCGGGTCGGAATGGGGCTGGAGCTGTTGCCGTCCTGTGTCGGACTGGCTCCCTCGCCTTGAAATCGTCGCCCTGGACATCGGGCTCCTTCTCTCTCTTCACAGTGGTTATCAAATCGCCCTGGGATTTGCCCCCCGGCCCTCGCAAGCGCTGAGATCTTTCGCCCCCTGGGCCGTGCTATGTCTCTTCCTGTTCGGTGCCGGGATCTGGATCGTCCTCCAGCCCATGCAAATGCGAGGAACGATGCCCGGTATGAATTGATTGTGTGTACGACTTTAGCAGGCCCAATTCGTTGGGCCTTGAGGTTGAAGTCTCGGTGGGATTTTTGATCGATGGGCAGGCGTCTGTTTTTCGGATGGCTTCTTCTGGCGGCCTGGAACCCTCTTGCGCGAGGCGATGGGGGGACCTTGCGCCTCTGGGATCGTCAGGACGACTATGAAATTGCCGTCTTTACCGCGCCCACTCCTTTCGTCACCGGCCCCGTCGACATCAGTGTGCTCGTCCTAGACTCCCGGTCCGGAGAGCCGGTGCAAAACGCAAAGGTGGTTGTTCGGGTAGCTCGCCCGAGCCGGCCGGGAGAAGCCGTGAGCCATCTCGCCACGCGGGGTGCCGCGACCAACCGGCTCTTCTACGCGGCGCTCTTTGATCTCCATGAGCCGGGCCTCTGGACCATGGAGGTCGCGATCGAGGGAGCCGAGCACAAGGCCAAAGTCCAGTTCGAGGTCGAAGCCGCGAAAGCTCTGCCTCAATGGCTGGGCCTCTGGCCCTGGGTCGCTTGGCCGATCCCCGTGATCTTGCTCTATGGCATTCACCAATGGCTGGTCTTGCGCAAAACTCATCCGCGAGCAATCTGAGTTTGCTTCGCTTGCGAAGTCGCCTCGAATTTGCGACAGACACCGCGGCTCAAAAAAATTTCAGGCCAACTGTCCACCCAAGGTCCGCCCGTTCGTCGAAAGAGCGAAAGACGGGGCCACCCCCCTTTTTTGCTGAACGAGTCGGCCCAAGGGTCTCACGAGGCGAGGTGTAACCGCTTCGTCCCCCAATCGTTTGGGGGTGAAAGACAGGCCGGCAGATGACCTCGTAGTTGCGAGAAAAACGACCATGGCTAAATTCATGCTCATCTACCGCAACGATGCCCAGCCCTCCACTCCCCCCTCCCCCGAAGAAATGCAGGCATTTTTGGGACTCTGGGCGCAGTGGTTCGAGAAATTTCCCGGCGCGATCACCGACGGCGGCGATGGCCTCAAACCCACCGGACGGGTTCTCAAGGCCGGTGGACTTGTGAATGACGGCCCTTATGTTGAGGCCAAGGAAGTCATCGGGGGCTACTCGATCGTGCAGGCCGACGACTATGAAGGGGCCGTTGAAATCGCGCGGGCCTGCCCCATGGCCGCGGTCGGCGGCGACATCGAGATCCGCGAGCTCGCCGGCTACAATTGAGGTCCCGCCCTCGGCCGCAGGTGCGGGAAAACGAGCTTCCCGCGCCGGGCTGAGGACTCCATGACCGAATCCCGCGACCTCGTCGAGCACTTCTTCCGCCACGAGTCGGGGCGCCTCGTCGCGTTATTGACCCACTCCTTGGGAGTGAGTCGACTCGACCTGGTGGAAGATGTTGTCCAGGAATCCCTGATGCAGGCTCTTCAGACGTGGTCGCGTCAGGGCATTCCCGACGATCCGGCCGGTTGGCTTTATCGCGCCGCTCGCAATCGCGCGGTGGACTCGCTTCGGCGTGAGCGGGTTCACACGCGCATTCTCCCACGCCTTGCCGAAGGGCAGTCCGCGGAGAATTCCCTCCCCGACCAGCCTCATTTTCGTGAGGAGATCGGCGACGAACCCCTACGCCTGCTCTTTCTCTGCTGCCATGAAGCCGTCCCCATCGAGTCGCGCGTGGCCCTGGCCCTGCGCACGGTCTGCGGATTCAGCACCGCGGAGATCGCTCGAGCATTGCTGACGACCGAGGCCAACGCGCAGAAGCGAATCATTCGCGCCAAGGGACGTTTGCGAGACGAGCCCGGAGCCTGGGAATCTCCTGGTCTAGGACCGTTGCGGAACCGCCTCGACGCGGTGCTGGCCGTGGTCTATCTGCTCTTCAACGAGGGCTACAACGGCTCGCATACCGACACACCGATTCGTCGGGATCTTTGCGACGAGGCCCTACGCCTTGCTCGGATGCTCGCAAGCCACCCCGTTGGCGATGCGCCCCACGTGTTCGCGCTCGTGGCGGTGCTCGCCTTTCACACGGCCCGGTTCGACGCTCGCGTCTCTCCAACCGGCAATGTGGTTCTTCTAAACGAGCAAGATCGATCGACCTGGAACTGGGGCCTCGTACGCGAGGCCATGGACTGGATGGCTCGCTCGGCCACGGGCGATATGCTCTCACGTTATCATGTGGAGGCCGCGATCGCCTGGGAGCACGTGCGAGCCCCTTCGTTTGACCAAACGGATTGGGGACGGATCATCTCGCTCTATGGAACTCTGCAGCAAATCGCCCCTTCTCCCCTCCACGTTCTCAGCCGCGCCATCGCTGAAGCCCATCACGACGGTCCTCAGGCCGGCCTCGCCAGCCTCGCCTCCGTCCCTCTGGACGAGATTCCCGCAAGGTATCCCATCTGGCTCGCCGTTCTCGGTGAGCTTCATTTTCGAGCAGGCAACTTTGTCGCGGCTCGCGACGCCTGGTCCCATGCGCTGGTTCTCGAACCCCCTCCGTACGACCGAGAACTCATCCGCAACCGGCTCGCCGAATGCCCCGCTCCGATCGAAAAAGAAGTCCACGAACCTCAAGGTTCCGCCGATCAAAGATAACTGAGCCACTTATCCTTGTGGCGTTTCTTGACGCCTGCGAACCATACACAGGGAAAGTACAGCAGTCCCACGCAGACAAACCAAATGACATAGACCGCGGGCAAGCCCAACGCGCACTCCGCGGGTAAATCAAACGGCCCGTGCCCGAGGACTTTCTCCAGTGGTATTCCTCGAGCCGCCGCCAAGAGGACGCTCAGCGCCTGCAGCATATACCACTGCAGGATGTAATAGAAAAGTGGGACACGTCCTAGCGTGACGAAAAAGCGCCCAATCCGCCCGACGTTTCCATCGATGATTGCGAGAAGGAGAATCATGGGCCCCAGGGTCATCAACAAGTAAAGCAACGACGGAGGATACTTCGTGCAATTGATGAACGAGAAGGCTGTAAACAACGATGTAGTCTGTGTCGTCCAAGGTCGCGGGTCACCATAGTGGTTCCAGGCCCGGAGTCCCAAAAAAACCGCGATCATCGCCACGCCAAGGACGAATAGCACTGCCCGTCGCTGGGCTCGTTCGCGTGGAAAGATCGCGCCCAACCCGTAACCCGCGGCCATCACGCCAACCCATGGAATGAGCGAGTAGAACGCGAAGATCGGCCTCCCCGCGATCACCACAAGCAAACCAGGCTGGTGCAAAATGGTCCCAAGCCCGGCGAGCACGCCGGTGTACCCGGGATGAACATTATCGAACAGGTTATGTACGATGATCATGACAACACCGATCAGACCAACGACGGTCGTCGGTAAATAAACAAGCCCCGCGAGAATGATCATCGAAATGCCAATGGCCCAAATCACCGTCAACGGAACAAATTGGTAAAACGGATCCAAGGTCAAACCAAATCGAATCACCGTGAGTTCCAGAAAGACCAACCAGAGACCACGACTCAGCAAGAAGGTCGCGAGCTCACCTCGCGACTTCACACGCGTTCCATAGAGATAAGCACTCACGCCCGCCAGAAAAACGAACGTCGGGGCACAGAAATGCGTGACCCAACGCGTGAGAAAAAGCCCCGCCGTGGCTTTGGCGAGATTCGTCGGATCCAGCTGCGCGTTCCCAAAAAAGTCGCGAACGTGGTCGAGCACCATCACAACCATCACCACACCGCGAACCAGGTCGATCGAATCGTACCTCGTCGAGGAAACATGAGCATGTTCGGCTCCTGAGTTCTCAGAGACTACCAACGGTGAAGGAACAGCCGACATGATCAATTCCCCGAAAATTCGCGACGTGTTGGGCAATCATCCCATTGCCTTGACATTCACCGAGCGATTATAGACGACACGAGCATGATCTTGCTCGCTCATTCCCCTTCTTTTTTGTGAGACTTCGCGACAATCGAGATTCCTCGAAGAGAAGTGGCAAACCCACACAATTGAAAGCTCCATCCATGATAACCAACTTATTAAACTACGGAGTCCCTTCTTCCGGGAGATTGATCGACAGCCAACGTACAGCCTTCCAACCCGAGCCGGTCCCCTTCGTTGACAAAGAGAATTCGCACGGAGGCCTCGTGTGACCAGCACCAAGCGATCGTCAAGACCTCCGTACCCTTGACCGGGCCTCGGCTATTCTTTATCGTCTCCGCCAACGTAGTCGAAATCAGGATTATGCCGATTTTCTTATATGGAGGACTTCCTGTGCGTCACCATTTCCGTGCTTCGTGGGTTGTCTTCCTGACTCTGGCCACGATCGCGCCCTGCGCCGCAATGGCAGACGGGGAAGAATCCACACCGACATTGGCTTCGTTCGATGTGCTCCAGGGGAAGCTCGGTTCTCCACACCTGAGGTTGCTCGACGTACGATCGAAAGAGAACTATGACAAGGGGCATCTCCCCGGCGCCGTCTGGGTCGACACCAAGGCCGTGCGGTCGCTGACTTCCAAGCCGGCCGGCTTCGGCGATGGCCAGGCGTGGCAGGCCTGGATCACTCCGCTGGGAATTGAAGCGGACTCCGAGATTCTTATCGCCGACGGCGACCGCCAACTCGATGCAGCCCGGCTCTGGTGGCTTCTCCGTTACCTCGGAGTCGAGCAAGTCGGCCTGATCGACGGCAATGTCGCGCTCTGGCAAGCTCAGGGGCGGCCTGTCACCACCGAGGTTCCCAAGGTCAAGCCGACGGGATTTCATGTCCGCTTCCGGAAAGAGGTTATCGCAAACAGAGACGACGTCGCCACAGCTCTCAAGGAGGGGAAAGGTCAGGTGGTCGACGCCAGGACCATCGCCGAGTACACGGGAGAGCGGAAGTCGTCGAAACGAGGAGGCCACATCCCAACAGCCTGCCGCCTCGAATGGTCCGATCTCGTCGGCAAGGACGGCCGGTTCCTCGGAGAGGCCGACTTAAGATCGAAGGTCAAGGGTCTGGGCCTAAAAGCCGGTGAGCCGATCATCACGCATTGCCAAGGGGGCGGCCGAGCTTCGGTGGATGCTTTCGTGCTCGAGCGACTCGGACACAAGGCCCGCAACTACTACTTGGGCTGGTCCGACTGGGGAAACGCCGACGACACCCCTGTCATCGAAGGAACAGCCCCCGGCATCACTCCCCCCGGCAGCCGATAGAAGCCCGTCAGGAGTCATTCGACCAAAACCGTCCTACCCGCCAGGTGACTGACGCCAAAAGCCAGCCACTCTTCCTAATCAAAAGAATGGCGATTTTGCGACTCCGCGCATTCGGGCAACTCGGCACCCTGTGATCGCATGAATACCAAAACACCTCGTAACGCTTTTCTCTCCCCTCCGGAGAGATTTAGAACGACAAAAGTGTCCGAGGTTATTAGGAAATGACAACTTCACGGCAACAAAAAACCCCTGGTTTCCCAGGGGTTTAGGTCGTCAGTATGCCCGGCAGGATTTGAACCTGCAACCTTTAGCTCCGGAGGCTAACGCTCTATCCAATTGAGCTACGGGCACATATGTCCAACGAAAAGCATGACCTCGAAAGTGTTAGCTAGACTCGACTTACAGCGATTTCCGACACACCCGCTTGAGAGTGTACCGCTGGAACTGCGAGTCGATACTGGCTCGTTTCGCTTTTCGTAAGGCAGCACCTATTATACCGAGCGCTGGCCCTGACACAAGAATCCAGGTGGCGGAAAGCTGCGTGAGCGAGGCTTTTGTCTTGTCAGCCGTAGGAATTACGGCACTGACAGGTCAACCGCGTTGGACCGAATCCATCGGAGAGTTCTGCGGAACGTCGTGTCGCAACGAGCGCCGGCTCGCTTCGCAAAGGGAAAGGTCCCCGATCCTCCGCTCTGGCAGGAATGAGCCCGCCGGGTTTCCCGATGGCGCGTCGTCGGGGCGGGGAGGTTCGGCTTTCGAGAAGGCGGATGGTCATCGTATGATGGGGACCGTCGACGTGACGGATGTTGGCCTTCTGGGTTCCTCGGTGAGGAAACGATGATTTGCGTCGCTGTGACCTACGTCATCAAAGAGGGGCACGAAGAAGAGGCAATCTCTCTCTTCCGTGAGCTCACCACACACACGCGTGCCGAGCCGGGTTGCCGGATGTACCTGGCACATCGGTCGACGACGGAGTCGCGTCGGTTCTTTCTCTATGAGCAATATGACGATCAGGCCGCACTCGATGCTCACCGCGCTGCGCCGCACTTCGTGCAGTATGCTGTCGGCGGCTTGTTCAAGATCCTCGAGACTCGCTCTCCCGAGATCTACACTCCGCTACCCGACTAACAGGAGCGCCTAGGGATGGGCCAGGACCAGGTCCCGTCGCTCGACGAGCCCGGTGCGGAGCGCGTTCGCGGAAGGAAGAAGAGGCCAGGGGCAAGTAGGGTATTAGGGGTAGCCGCCCTGTTAGAGTCCTTTTGGCTCATCGGGCAAGTCGCGCGCGATCGCTCCTGGTTCCTGGGCCTCTGCCTCGACATCCCCTCACCAGGCCTCGCCTTCCTCTGCGTCTGCTTGGCCTTGATCTCCGCCTGGAGACGCCGACATCTGCTCGCGGCGATGGCCGTTTTTCTCGCCTTACCCCCGCTGGTCATGATCGCCTTTGTCGAGAACCAGTGGGTGCGACCAGCAACGTCTCATGAGCCTGGCAAAGCTCTACGCATCGTCCACTGGAACATCGGCTACAGCACGAGCGGCCGGTACGCGGCGATACGCGAGCTCGCGGAAAGTCAGGCTGATATTCTCGTCGTGACGGAACCCACAAAGCCTATCTTCACCCGATTCGCGGAGAAGTTGGCGCCCACTTATTCCAACTTCGACTTCGATTCCATCGAAGTGATCGCCAAAGGTACTCTAAGCCATCATCAATACCTAGCGCACGAAGGAGGCTTGAAAGTTCATTCGTTTGTTTGGGAAAAGGGCCCTGAACCTCTAAAGATTTTTGCCGTCGACATCGTTTCCAATATCTTCATCGCTCGCGACCCACTTCTCCAGCGTCTGAAGAGCCTGATCGAGGAGCATCAGCCCGACATCATTGTCGGTGATTTCAATTCTCCCCGCCGTTCGAGGGCGCTCACACCCCCACCCAAGGGCTACGTGCATGCTTACGACGCGGCAGGGGCCGGTTGGTCCTACACGTGGCCAGTTCCGTTCTCAGTCCTGGCCATCGACCAATGCTTGATTTCTGAGCGGATCGTCCCGATTCGTTACGACGTCGAAACGTCTGAGCACAGCGATCACCGCCGCCAGGTCTTCGACTTCAGGTTTCCTCGCCACCTTGCCCAGGGATCTGGGGCGTCTGCTCCGTGACCAACTCACGTCGGCTCGTGGCTACTTCGACGTGGCGGCGGCCGTTGGCTCACGAAGTGTCAGTGTTTGATCGACACCGGAATCTTTGATCGAGGAGCGAGCGCCCCCCGGCCAGTGGATCTCGATAGATCCAACCTTGGTCGAGTCCCCCAGTCCGAAATGAAGCTCGGGACTGTTCTGCGACTGGAAGGTTGAGCCGCTCCGGAGTTCCCGGACCTGCGTCTTCCCTTCTGAAGTTAGCGTCACGCGCGACTGAATCGCGGGGCTACCGTAGCGGTTGATGAGCTTGAGTTTGAGCCAGTGCCCCTTCTTGGGGGTCTCGTTTCGCAGAAGGATCGGTGGAGCGTCGATGGCAGTCAACAGCAAGTCGAGGTCACCGTCATTGTCATAGTCGCCAACGGACAGCCCTCGAGCCGACGCACGTTCTTGAAAGCCAGGCCCCGCGCCTCGCGAGACCTCCGTGAGCTTGCCGGCGTCGTTGCGCAAAAGCGTCGGTCGCTGGCGGTATGTCTCCTTGAGCGTCGGTGCCGAATCGACTTGAGGATAGATGTGGCCGTTAGCAATCACGATATCAAGGTCAGCGTCCTGGTCGAAGTCAAAGAACGCACACCCCCAGCTCAGCGACATGTAGGTATACTCTTTGAGTCGCAAACCAACGCTAATGTCCTCGAAGTTCAACCCGCCAAGGTTTCGATAAAGCGTTGTGTAATCATGCGAAAAATGTGTAACCAAGATATCTTCAAGGCCGTCTCCATCGAAATCACCCGCATCGACTCCCATGCTCGCCTGAGCAATCCCTTCGCCGCTCAACCCCGCACCACTCCAGGTACCCATCTCGGTGAACTTGCCATGACCATCGTTGCGATAAAGGAAGTTGGGGTTGGAGTCGTTGGCCACGTAGACGTCAACGTCACCGTCTTTATCAAAATCAGAGGCGACCACACCTAAGCCATACGATTCGGCGAGGTCGGTCATGCCGGCTTCTTCCGTGGCGTCTCGAAAAGTGCCGTCACCGTTATTCTTGTAGAAGTGATCCTTGCCCCCTCGCAGGCCGAAGGGTCCGGTCATGACCTTGATCGTGTCTTGCCAAAGAGTGGTTCTTCGCGCGGCGAGAACCTCATCGATCGTTGCCTCGATGTAATTCGCGACATAGAGATCGAGGTCGCCATCACCGTCGGCGTCGAAGAACGCCGCGCCGGAACTCCAACCTGAATCCGCAACGCCGGCACGCTCGGCGACCTGCTCGAAGGTGCCGTTGCCTCGGTTGCGGTAGAGCCGGTTGGGTCCAAAATGGGTGATATAAAGATCAACATGGCCGTCGTTATCATAGTCGGCGCAGCAGACTCCACAGCCCCAGCCGTCGTCGGCAACTCCCGCGCGATCGGTCACATCTTCGAATCGACCATCGCCCAGGTTGCGGTAAAGGGCATTTCGCCCTTTCTCTTTCACGCGAGAGGGGTTCTCGTCCAGGGCCCAGGCGTTGACCACGAAGAGATCGAGGCGGCCGTCTTCGTCGTAGTCCAACATCGCCGCGCCGGTTCCCACCGACTCGAGGATGTGGTCCTTATCGGTGCCTCCGCACCAGAGTAGCCGTGTCAGTCCGGCCTCCTTGGCCACGTTAACGAACCGGGGATTAGGATCCAGCGGCTTGGCCGGCGCGGGGGGAGACGATGGCGAAGGCTTGGGCTTAGCCTCGGTCGAGAATGTCTTCCCGTCATGGCAAGCCGAAAGACCCATCACCAAAATCAGCCAGACAACGCCCCAACGACGGTCCATCATGACATCCTCAAACAACGCAGCGCGAAGAAGATTTAGCCACCGAGCGTGGCAAGTCCGATCATCAATGCCTCGAGGGCCTTGTTCAAGATCATCCTCGAAGCCGGGGCGGTTCATCGTCGAACCTGATGAAGCGAAGCAACTCTGCTGGAGCGGGCAGAGAGCCGGAAAAGAGTACTGCTCTTCTTCAAAAAGGGGGCGAGAGGACATCCCTCGCCCCGCTCGCTAACACGATACCGATGAGGAACCAAGGCTCCCCACTCGGAAAGAGCACTCACTCGCCGGCGATCACTCGTGCGAACAAGGTGTCGAATTCCTTGTGGGCGCTCACGATGTCATTGGTGCTGGTCTTGGCATCGAACTGCGCGATCTTTCGCGACAGCGAGATCAGCTCTTTCTTTTCCTTGCTGTCCACGAACATGAAGTCTTCCTTGGTGACCACATCGGTATTGTGGGTGTGGCCGGCCTTGGCGAGTCGCTGACGAATCGCCTGGATGCGCTTGTCACCTTCGTTGGCGATATTGCCGATCTGGGTAGCGGCGGCTTCCAGGTGTGCGTGTTTGCCTTCTCCTCCCTGGGCGGCGGCATGAAGGTGGCCGTGAGCGGCGGCGTGATAGCCCAGCAGAATGCTCTTAACGAGTTCGTCTTCAGTCCGTTCGATCTCGATGATGGCGGTGGCGAGGTGCTCGTAGGTGGATGCCGCAACCTCGTCCATCTTGTGCTCGGCCTTGCTCTCACCCTGGGTCTGGCCAATGGCTTGCAGGGCGAGCATCGAGGCGCCGGTGATGAGCACGGTTGCAAGAACTTTCATGGTTTCAGGTCCTTCGGTGAAAATGAGAGGGAGGGCCACCGCCGCGTCGGGACCACAGCTACCCGCCCCTGACTCAACGCGAATCTCCCAGGCGAACGACAATTGCGAAACGCGGAGGTGGCAATTCAAAAGCATGCCACGGAGATTCGCTTCCGAATCACAAGGAGCAGAGTCTATCGTGGGTGTAGCGAGCAGAGTACCAGTTGAGATCACTGAGAGCGACTCCCTCGCGCCGAGTTCGCGGAGTCCACAGAACCGCTAGGCTCTCCCCCCGCCGCCTGCGCCGGCTTGGGATGGTCTCCCGAGCTTGGGACAGCCTGAGACTCGGCATTTTTCTTGAGAGTGAAGATGAGCGCTTGCTCCATCTCGTCGGGTTTGAACCCGAACGGACCGCGACCGCTCTTGTAGGCGATCTTCCCCTGGCTGTCGATTACATAGAGCCGGCTGGGCATTCCGCTGTAGCGTGCCCCAACGTGGTCGTCGAGGGTATCAACGAGCATCGGCATTCCCAACCCCAGGGTTCGATTGCACGTTTGAGCAACCGAAACGCGTTCGTCGTAGTTCGTCGGCTGCGCGATCGAGACCCCGACCCGGTCGTTACTTTCCATCTGCCAGCCATCAGTCGGGTGCGCTTCTCGCACATAAACCATCAAGAACGTGGCCCGATCTCGATACCGCTTGTAGAGTTTCTCAACGTTGCCCCCCTGGCTTCGGAAGGGGCCGCACGTGAAGTTTCCAAAGACGAGAACCACCGGCTTCGGACCGATCAGCTTCGAGAGCGTCTTCTCCTCGCGACCGTTCACCGTCTTCAGGGTGAAGTCGGGCGCGCTCTCGCCAAGGCTGGGACCTGGCCGAAGTGAGCCGATTTCCTGGCGGAAGAGGCCCCGAACGAGAGTCGCCTTCGACGGTCCCGAAGATGCCGCCGATCGTGACCCGCCGCCGCTGGGCCGCCTCGACGGCATGGCGAAGGTTTGCTGGAAGTCAGAAAGCGAGAGAAACCCGGTTTCGTCCCCTCCCATGGCGCGGAAGATTCCGTCGAACTCGGCCCGCGTCACTTTCCCGTTGCCATCACGATCGGCCCGGAAGAAGACCATCATCCCCGGAGAGGGGGTCAGCGCATGCGCAGAGAAGTCGAAGTCTGCTGGCGTTAATGTGCCATCTCGTTCCCGATCCAGCCGCGCAAAATCCGCGTCGGAACCTCCGAACTCGGTCCGGCTGATCTCGCCGTTCCGATCGCGGTCAAACTCGGCGGCCGCCTCTTTCCACCCGTATCGCGTTTGAGCGACGGCTTGACGAAACCAGCCGTCGCCAGGTCCTAGCTGGCTGCCGGAGAGAATGTCCACCAGCATCGACAGCCATTCAGGAGGGTTCGGCCAGATCGCTTCCAACCGTTCCAAGGGCCGGGGCGGTGACGACGCACCGGGACGCCCGGGCTCCTGTGCCGAAGCCAACGGGACAGCAAACAGAGCCGTGACCAAGAAAAGGCCAATCGAGCCAATCCAAGACCAGCAAGCGGTACGAAATCTTCCATTCACACGAGACGGCATGACACAGAATCTCCAGGATTCAAGCGGTCGAGTCTCAGTTGCCTCACGAAGGGTGCACGGTCCCGCTGCGAGGAGATCCGCGACAGTTTAGTGCGAGAGCCACCGTAAGCACGACTCGATTCCGATCCCTAGAGATCGTCCTCGCCCTCGTCCCCGGAAGGAACTCTCGAAACCCAGCGCCTCAGAGCGAACGAACCAACCCGGCAAACCCTGGCGGGAACGCGGTCTTATCGCCCCGCCATTAGCATGACCATGGCCGTCACGAGAGAAATCATGACGAAGTTCGCGATCATCCATGCTTGATCATGAGAACGTCCGATCACCCGGGTATGCATGATATTGATACTCCGTGGCCGGCCCTGCGTGGAACAAGGTCGGCGACCAAGTCGCGGCGGGAGGAGCCTCCCCCGCGCCAAGTACTGCCTCGACAGGAAAATGACGCAGTTCTTCAGAGAGCCTTCGTCTACACCCACAACTCAACAGAACAGCCACTTCGAGAACGCCAGGAACCGGTCTTAACCAGGAATAGTCATCGGAGTCTTGGACCAGACGGATCTCGGTGGTGCCGGAGAGCAAAGGGGCCGTTCGAGCAGAGTGACCGACTCTCGCGGTGAGTCATTTCGTTGAAGTACCGGACCTCTTTGAAGCAAAAGACTTCGAGATCCAGGCGCTCAACGCTCGCTCAAGTAGCCCGTCCATTGAGAACGGTCGGACGACGCATGGAGTGATTTGAAGAATCAACGCTCGAGACAAGTCCGGGGAGGCGGGTCGATAGCGTCGCCGCGGATCGTCGGAGAGATCACCGAGTCACCAGGCCAGAGACGCGTGGAGTTCGCTTCGAGAAAGGAAAAGCCCGATAGGGAAGAACAACCCCATCGTTCCCCCACGAAAACCATGGGAGCAACGGGCACCACAGGCTTGCTTGGCCGCCCGGAACAGGAGGAACCATGGCATGGCACCTGAGGCTTGGAATGAAACCCCAGGGCGAGCTCGACCTCCGGAGAAATGACCACCGGCGAAAAATGCCGGTTGGCCTCGGCCCTTTGGTCTAGCCGTTTCCCGGAAACGAGTACGTAGCTTCCACAACTGGCGGACGCTCGCGAAGGCGCAGTGGCCTCAATCGACAGGAGCGTAAGAAACACCCCCACCATCATCAGCGCAGATCGTTTCGACGGGATAAACCTCATCGAACCTCGCTATCGATGGATCGAGCCGAAATGGAGCTGTATCAAAAATAACGGCGAGGGCGCTGTCTGGCTAGATACGCTTAGAGAAAAAGCCAGCCCGCTTCCCAAGGGCTCCCGGATCATGAGAATTCCACGAAAAGTCTTCATGCTGCAATACAAGTGCGTGCACGCACTCATATTGTGTGATCAATAGAGCCCATGGGTTTTTCGTTTCGAAAGCGTTTAGCAATCTCCACGATTGCGCAAGAATTCTCTAAGAAGAGGACTAAATCTCATGAAATTCTCGTTTGAGGAAGAGTTACCGCCTTCCCCGGCCATAAGCTTGACACTGCTTGCTCAAACCGGGTAAATTACCCATCTATTGTGATCGCTTTTGATGCGTCCGAGTTGAATCGGGGCGCGGAAGTTGACGATCGCGCAGCACTCAAACCCTAGCGATTGGGTCTTTGAACTAAGTCGGCTCTGCCTGGGATGGCAGGCATTTTCATTTTCGCATTCGACGATGGAATGATCCTCGTTGGTGCGATCACCAAACTGAGCGGGAAGAGTGGCGGCGGGATTGCGAGTAACCGCCGGACTATACCGTCCAATAGGGCCGATTGACAATCAGAATGAATCCGTTCGGACCTCATGAACAGGGCCCGTTCGCGAACGTCCGTGGGTATCGCGCGGGGAAGCGGCTCATCTTTCTTCGTTCGGGTGTAGCCCAGGCGATGTTGAGATGAAAACGAGTGATCGCCGCTCACCGAGCTTGGCACCAGACTTGCCAGCTCCATCGCCGCTCGCGACCAGGTCGGTCGCAACGATCCGAGATCGACGAACTCAAGAGTATCTCGCTGGGAGTCTTTATTGTCATGAGCGAGAGCGCGGCTACTACTACTAAAGATGTTGCATATACCGTGGTTGTGAATCACGAAGAACAGTATTCCCTTTGGCCATCGGGACGCGAACTTCCCCTGGGCTGGAACGAGGCCGGAAAATCAGGAACGCGCGAGGAGTGCCTGGCCTACATCGAGGAAGTTTGGACGGACATGCGGCCGCTCAGCCTGCGCAAGGCGATGGAGAAGCCAAGCTGAACGGCAACTGCGGGAGAGCACGAGCGAACACGTGCCAACACTCCCCTGACGGGTTCCGCTTCGGCCCTCCCTCTCGGTAAGATCGTCACCGATCGACTGCATCCATGAAACAATCACCTGATGATACAACCTTTAACGCTGGTCGATTCATCGACATCCTGAGATGGCGGGCCGATCTCCAGCCTGACAGGTTGATCTTTCGTTTTGGCTCGGTGGATGAGCCGGAAGCCGCCAGCCTGACGCTCGGTGAGTGGGATCGGTCGGCTCGCAGTCTGGGCGCGTACCTACAGCAACACCAACTTGGTTCCGAACGAGCACTCTTACTTTACCCGCCTGAGCTTGGGTTTCTCCCGGCATTCTTTGGATGTTTATATGGCGGCGCCATCGCCGTCCCCACCGACCTTCCCCGGCTGAACCGGCCGATGACCCGGCTTCGCGCCATCGTGGAAGATTGCCGGCCTCGCGCCGTCCTGACCAACGCCTCCATCTGGGCTGAGCGGGATCGCTGGTGTGACCAGGTTCCGGAGCTAAAAGGGGCGCACTGGATCAATACCGAAGCGCTGAGCCCCGAGCTGGCCGGCGGATGGCGTGACCCAGGGGTCGGTCCGCAAGATCTCGCCTTCCTGCAGTACACATCCGGGTCGACCTCTCAGCCTAAAGGGGTGATGGTCTCGCATGCGAACCTGGTGCACAATTCACGTGTGATCCAGCGTAGCTTCAAAGCATCGACGGAAAGTCGAGGCGTTTTCTGGCTCCCCCTCTTCCACGACATGGGACTCATCGGCGGGGTCCTGCAAACGCTCTTTTGCGGTGGGACCAGTACGCTCTTCTCGCCGGTGGCCTTCCTTCAACGCCCCGCACGCTGGCTCGAGACCATTTCAGAGACGCAAGCCACCATCAGTGGCGGCCCCAACTTCGCCTACGACCTCTGCGTCCGCAAGGTGACCGAGGAGCAACGCAGCCGGCTCGACCTAAGCCGTTGGAAGGTTGCCTTCAATGGCGCTGAGCCTGTACGGCCCGAGACTCTCGAACGCTTTGCGGAGACCTTTGCCCCCTGCGGGTTTCGACGCGAAGCGTTTCTCCCCTGCTATGGACTCGCCGAAGCGACCCTGCTGGTCTCGGGGGGCTGGCCCACCTTGGCTTCCGCCGATTCGAAGGCCTGGGAAGTAGGACGCTTCGAGCACGCCTCTCCGCAGGATCCATCGCCCAAGACGTTGGCCGGCTCGGGGCAACTCGGCCAGGATCAAACGGTCGTCGTTGTCAACACTTCAACACAAATCCCCTGCGTTTCCGGTGATGTGGGAGAGATCTGGGTCTCGAGTCCCAGCGTGGCTCAAGGCTATTGGAATCATCCCGAAGCCACGGCCGAGACCTTTCGAGCGACCCTCGCCGACGGCGGCGAGACGCTGTATCTCCGCACGGGCGATCTCGGGTTTCTTCAAGGGCAGGATCTTTACGTCACGGGACGGCTCAAAGATTTGATGATTGTTCGTGGTCGTAATGTCTATCCGCAAGACATCGAGGCGACCGCCGAGAACAGCCATCCCTCGCTACGTGCCGACGGAGGCGCAGCCTTCTCGATCGACGTCGACGGAGAGGAACGCCTCGTTGTCGTTCACGAAATTGAACGGGCGGGGCATCGTAAAGAGAATGAACATGAAGCGATCGCCATCGCACTCCGCCAAGCCATCGCCGAGCGGCACGACCTGGACGTGCACGCCGTCTGCCTGATCAAGACCGCGAGCCTTCCCAAGACGTCTAGCGGCAAGGTGCGAAGACGTGCCTGTCGCGAGGCTTTTCTTGCCGGCACGCTTGAGGTCGTCACCACGTCCATCGTCGGGAGTGCCCGACCGCGGAAGACAGAAGCAGCTCCGGATGTAAACATCTCCGCGCATTTGCGTAGTCAGCAAGAGATCGAGACCTGGCTGGTCGCTCGGCTGGCGATCCTCCTGGGAATCGAATCTCAACACATCGGCACTCGTACCCCTTTCGCAAGTTTTGGGCTCGGGTCACTCCGAGCCGTGGAGCTCGCGGGAGAGCTGCAAGACTGGCTGGGAGAGACTCTCTCGCCGACGCTGGCCTATGAGTATCCCACGGTCGAAGCCCTCGCCCGCCACCTTGCCGTCACGAAGGATTCACAGGCGACGGAAATCAAGGACACATCAGGCCCCCTGGCTGAGCCCATCGCGATCGTGGGGATCGGTTGCCGGTTCCCGGGAGCGCATGGCCCGGAAGCCTTCTGGAAGCTGTTACGCGACGGCGTTGACGCGGTTGGACCCGTCCCCACGGATCGATGGGAGACAGGCAACCGCTCTAAAGTCAACGCGAAGAAAGCTCCAGGACAAGGAGGGTTCCTGGAGCAGGTTGATCGCTTCGATGCGTCGTTCTTCGGCATCTCCCCTCGCGAGGCGATGCGGATCGACCCGCAGCAGCGCCTGCTCCTCGAAGTCGCCTGGGAAGCTCTGGAAGACAGCGGGCAGAACCCGGAGGGCCTCGCGGGAACGCAAACCGGCGTCTTCATCGGTATCTCGACCAACGATTATGGCCGGCTCCAGGCGGGAAGAACCGAGGATACGGACGCTTACATCGTCACGGGCAATGCCGCCAGCATCGCCGCCAATCGGCTCTCGTATGTGTTCGACTTTCACGGTCCCAGCTTGGCGATCGACACAGCCTGCTCGTCGTCGCTCGTGGCCGTCCACCTTGCCTGCCGCAGCCTCCAAAGTGGCGAATCGACGCTGGCACTCGCCGGAGGGGTGAACCTGCTCCTCTCATCGGAAATCGCCGCGAATTTCGCCGAGGCGGGCTTCCTCGCCCCGGACGGCCACTGCAAGTCTTTCGACGCCCGCGCTGATGGTTACGTGCGAAGCGAAGGGGTGGGAGTCGTCGTCCTCAAACCGATCTCTCAGGCCCTCGCGGACGGAGACCCGGTCTACGCGCTGATCCGGGGGGGAGCCGTCAACCAGGACGGTCGCTCCAACGGGTTGACCGCCCCCAGCCGGCAGGCCCAAGAGAGGGTTCTGCGTGATGCCTATCGCAATGCGGGGGTTTCTCCGACAGACATTCATTATGTGGAGGCTCATGGCTCGGGAACCCTCCTTGGAGATCCGATCGAAGCCCGGGCTTTGGGAGCTATACTCGCCGGAGGAAGAACCGACGAACAGGCCTGTGTGATTGGGTCGGTCAAAGCCAACCTCGGGCACCTCGAAGCGGCGGCGGGGATCGCCGGTTTGATCAAGACCGCGTTATCCTTGCATCAGCGCACGATTCCCCCGAGTCTCCATTTCGAAAGCCCCAATCCCCACATCCCCTTCCACCAACTTCGCCTCAGGGTTCCTCGCCAGGCGGAGGCCTGGCCGGGTTCTCAGCCCGGCCGAGCAGGCGTCAGCGCGTTTGGGTTCGGTGGCACAAACGCCCACCTCGTGCTGGAAGAGGCCCCTGCTCTTGCGGTTCCCCCATTTGCGAACCCGTGGGATCTCGCGCACGAACCGGAGGCAAGCGACGCTCATGGAGAGTCCGCGCGGTCGACGAGACGTTTCTCTCCTTTTCCGGCCAGCGGGAACGGCGAGGTCTTCTCGTTTGCCGAGGGGGCAATGCCTCAACTATTGCCCGTTTCGGCTCGAACTCCGCGGGCCCTTCGGGCCTTGCTCGCCGCGTATCACGACGCTCTCGCCATCAGCCCCGATGACGCCTTCCGCGCCTTTGCCTATTCGGCCGGTGCACGACGCGGACATCACGACCACCGCCTGGCTTTTGTCGCCGCGACGCGTCAGCAAGCCCTCGAGCAAATTTCCCGGCGGCTCGATGAAGCGACCCACGAGAATCCCATCGCGTCTCGCATTCCGTCGAGGCTTGGCAAACTCGTATTCGTCTTCTCGGGTCAAGGCACGCGATGGATCGGGGTAGGAGCCCAGCTCCTGAAGTCTGAACCGATCTTCCAGGCGGCTCTCGAGCAATGCGACGCTTGCTTCCAACCTCTGTCTGGATGGTCCTTGATCGCGGCCTTCCGCGACGACACCGCGAGCACGCGATCCACCGACGGCACGTTGATTCAGCCCATGCTCCTGGCCCTCCAGGTCGGGCTCTCTGCGCTCTGGCGTTCCTGGGGGATCGTTCCCAACGCCGTGGTCGGCCACTCTCTGGGTGAGGTTGCGGCCGCCCACTTCGCCGGTGCGATTACGTTGGAAGAGGCCTTCCGCATTGTCTATCACCGCGCTCGCGTGATGGGCAAAGTGGCGGGGTTAGGGCTGACGGCGGCTATCGGTCTCCCCGCCGATGACGTCGAAAGGCTGGTAGCGGCGAATCCCGCGCAGCTCACGATCGCCGCTCGCAACGGCCCTAACGCAACCATAGTCTCGGGCGATCCCGCGGCCGTTCGTACGCTCGTGGAATCACTGCAGTCGCGCCAGGTCTTTGTTCGCTTGCTCGATACCGACTGCGCCTTTCACAGCCCGCAACTGGACCCGTTCGTCCCCGAGTTGGTGCAAGCCCTAACCGGTCTCCAACCCCGCACGACGAATCTTCCCTTGGTTTCCACCGTGACCGGGAAGACGATCGCAGGGGAAAGCCTCGACGCCTCCTATTGGGGCCGAAACCTTCGCGAGCCCGTGCTTTTCTCCGCGGCCATCCGCGAGCTTATTGCGAACGCACCGACCACGTTCGTTGAGATCGGTCCACACCCGAGCCTGAGTTCCTCGATCACGCAGTTCGCTCATGAAGGAAACGCGCCCACCACGGCCCTTCCTTCGCTCCGACGTGGAGAAGACGAACAGGCCTCGTTAAAGCGATCACTTGGCGATCTTTACACGCAAGGATATACCGTCGCATGGAAGTCCGTGGGGGCTTCGGGACAAGCCGTACGTTTACCCTCTTATCCCTGGCAACGTGAACGATTCTGGCTCGAGTCCCATGCACAAGTCTTCGAGCGAAACGGCCACATGGCCCCCGCCCCCCGTTTTTCGCACAAGCTCGATGCGTCTCGATGGATTTACCAACAGACCTGGCGTGCTTCAAAGCGTCTTGAGCACATCGCGGCGAATGGTCACCGCGGTTCGTGGTTGATTCTTTCTGACACCGGCGGCATTGGAGATCAGCTACGCTCCATCCTCCAATCCCGGGGCATCGCGTGCGACGTCCGGCGATTCGAAGAAGGCAGCAAGACGGATTTTCAGAGGCTCTTTACAGAGCAAGCCTACGATGGGGTCGTTCATCTTTGGAGCCTCGACTCCGCGAGTGACGCAGAGCTTGAGGTCTCCGCCCTGACGCGATCGCACCAGCAAGGGGTCGGCAGTGCTCTCTCGTTAGCCCAGGCGCTGCTAAAGCGGGAGCGATCGTCTCGGCCCAAGCTCTGGCTCGTCACGCGGGGGACCCAAATCCTTCAGATCGCCGAGGCCGACGACGCGGAGAGATCTTCCGAACGTCCCTTTCGCTCTCTCGGCCAGGCACCGTTATGGGGGATGGGACGATCCCTCGCCAATGAGTTGACGACCGGCTGGGGAGGGACGATCGACCTACCCCATGCATTATCAAACGAAGACGTGATCGCGCTTGCTGATGAACTCCTGTCTTCCGATGGCGAAGACCAGGTCGTGTTCCGAGGCGGTCAGCGCTACGTCCCTCGGCTCTTACAAACAGCACAGGCAGAGACACCCACGCCGGCCCTTACGCTTCGACCTGAGGGAACCTACCTGATCACCGGAGGGTTCGGAGCCCTTGGTAGACTCGCGGCGAGTTGGCTTGCCGAGCGAGGTGCGCGGCGCATCGTGCTCGTGGGGCGTCATCCGATGCCCCCCCGTTCTCGGTGGAACACCCTGGCGAACGACGATAAAGCCAGCGCCTCCGTCGCACTCATCCAGCGTCTGGAATCGGCGGGAGTCACCGTGGTGACCGCCGCGGCAGACGTGTCGGACCGTGAACAGATAACGGCGCTCTTTGATTCGCTCCGAGAGACGATGCCGCCCCTTCGGGGCATCCTCCACGCCGCGGGGTCCGTAACAGACCACACAGTTGCCGAGCTCGATCAAGACGCGCTGGCTAGCGTGCTTCGCCCGAAAGTCGAAGGTACCTGGCTGCTTCACGAGCTATCGCGAGATTATCCGCTCGATTTCTTCGTCTTGTTCTCATCCATCGCCGCGGTGCTCGGAGCCAAGGAGGCTCATTACGCGGCCGCCAACCGCTTTCAGGACGCCTATGCACAGGCGGCGCGACGCCAGGGCCAACCAGCACTCAGTGTGAATTGGGGTCCCTGGGCCGGTGATGGCATGGCATCGGCCACTCACCGCACGAAGGCTCTGCAACTTCTGGGGTTCCAGCCGTTAGATTCCCAGTCGGCCTTCGCCGCGCTGGAACAACTCATCGTAGCGGGTGTGTCCAACGCCCTCGTCGCCGACGTTGACTGGTCGGTCCTGAAATCTCTCGGCACCCAAACCCCCAATCCTTCTATCCCCGGGAAGGCACCTGGTCTCAACGGTTCCCACGGCCAGTTCCATCGGGATCCTTTGAAGGCTCGCGGACTACTCGCGGAGATTGATGGGGTTCCTCCTGACGAGAGGGCGAGGACCAAAGCGGCCTCTACCTCAGCCCTGCGCGAACGACTCGCGCAAGTGCCGCCACAGGAGCGTCAAGAAGAACTCGTCGCTTACTTCCGGAACCGCCTTGGGAACGTCCTCCGCCTCGATCCCGAACGGATTGATCTCGATCGTCCCTTGAACCTACAAGGGCTCGATTCCTTGATGGCCATCGAGCTCAAGGGGCAAGTCGAGGCTGACCTGGGGACGGTGCTCTCGCTGACGAGCTTGATGGAAGGCCCCACGCTGTCGGCCCTAGCCAGTCAAGCCTTATCAGAGTGGGATCGCTTTACGGCTCAATCCCCGGAAGAGCGCCGTTCTTCCTCACGGGTCACGGCCGTTGAAAGTCGCGACGAATATCCTCTCTCATCCGGTCAGCGAGCTCTTTGGTACGCACACCAGCTTGATCGTTCAGGCGCCTGCTACAACATGGCCGGCGCCGCGCGAATCTCAACAAGAGTCGACGTGGCCGTTCTGGGTCGAAGCCTTCAGCGGTTGGTCGAACGGCACGAGGCTCTCCGAACGTCGTTTGTCTTGATCGACGGCAGACCCGTGCAGCGAATCAGGAGCCAGTCCAACGTCACCCTGCAGGTCGAAAACGCTTCGGGCTGGGATGACGATCAGATTCGGACACGGCTGGCCAGGGAAGCCGACCGCCCTTTCGACCTGGAACGGGATCCCCTGTTACGCGTTCATCTGCTCACGCGTTCTCCCGATGAGCACTACCTGTTGATGGTCGTCCATCACATCGTTTGCGACTTCTGGTCGTTCACGGTGTTGATGCAGGACTTCGGGCAGATCGTCAAAGCCGAGCGCGAAGGGATGCGGGTCGACCTCGAGCCCTTGACCCAGCGCATCGTGGAGCAGGGAATCCATCAAGCCGAGCACCTCGCCGGTCCCCAGGGGGCGCAACTCTGGAGCTACTGGCGCGAACAGCTTCGCCCCCCCTTGCCCGTGCTCGAGCTTCCGGTCGACCACCCTCGCCCCGCGAGCGTAACGCATCGAGGGGGAACTCGGTCGATTCTTTTGGACAAGGGCCTGGCGCAGCAAGTCTCCAACCTGGCGGAAGCTCAGGGCGCCAGCGTTTACGCGACGCTGCTCGCTCTCTTCCAGCTACTTCTCGCCAGGTTGAGCGGCCAGGGAGACATTATCGTCGGCTGCCCCGTCGCCGGCCGAGATCGGCCAGGGCTGACCAGTCTCGTTGGCTACATGGTCAATCCCCTGCCCCTTCGCGCCAAGGTCCTGGACAACCCGACCTTCCTCGAACATCTGGAACGGGTTCGGCAGGCTGTCCTCGGCGGCCTCGAGCATCAGCATTATCCGTTCCCTCAAATGGTCGAACAGCTCGGCCTCGTTCGCGACCCGAGCCGATCGCCCGTCTTTCAAACGATGTTCGTGTTTCAAAAGGCCCAGCGGCTGGACAGCGCGGCACTTACGGCCTTTGCTCTGCGTGAGCGTGGGCCCGCAGTCGACCTGGGAGGGTTCTCCATCGAGTCGATCCCTCTTCCCAAGTCCACTGCCGAATATGATCTGACGTTGATGATGGCCGAAACCGGCACAGGGCTGATCGCATCGCTGGAATACAACGCCGACCTGTTTGAGGTCGCGACGGTCGACCGCATTCTAGGCCAATTCCAAACGCTGCTCGAAAATGTCGTTGCCGACCCCCGCCAGCGCGTCGCGACGATTCCAATCTTGTCGGAAGCAGAGCGGTTCGACGTCCTGGTGGCGAAGAATGACACAACTGCGGATTTCCCCCGGCATTCCACGGTCCTCGGCCTGATCGAAGACCAAGCAGCCCGGACACCTCAGGCGACGGCTCTGGCTACGAGTGGTAATACCTGGACATATCAGACGCTGAATGCCCGAGCCGATCGCCTGGCGGATCGATTGCGAGCCCTCGGCGTCGGTCCCGAAGTCCGGGTGGCCCTCTGCGTGGAACGGTCCACAGACATGATCGAGGGGATTCTCGCGATCCTCAAGGCCGGCGGCGCCTATGTGCCGATTGACCCCAGCTACCCGGCCGATCGCTTGCAGTTCCTGCTCGAAGATAGCCGCGCCTCCGTCCTCCTCACACAGAAACGGCTGCGGGAAAGCCTACCTCCCTGCCAGGCCCGTGTGATCTGCCTCGACGCCGGCGAAGAACCCGCCAACCAGGCTACCGGCGAGACGGCGGGGCCCGAGCATCTGGCGTATGTCATCTACACGTCGGGTTCAACGGGCAAGCCAAAGGGAGTGATGGTTTCTCACGAGAACCTCACGCACTCAACATGGGCCCGGGCGTTGTACTATCGCGAGCCGGTGGGCCGATTCCTTCTGCTTTCCTCGTTTGCTTTCGACAGCTCGGTCGCAGGCATCTTCTGGACCTTGAGCCAGGGGGGCGAGCTCGTGCTCCCTTCCGAACAGGACGGGAACGACCCCGACTCGCTGGCGAGACTGATCGACGAACGGCAGATCACTCACCTTCTCTGCGTTCCGACTCTCTACTCACTCCTCCTGGCCGAAGCCCCGGTCTCCCAGTTGAAGAGCCTCCGAGCCGTGATCGTCGCGGGAGAGCCTTGCCCCAGCGAACTCCCCGCGAGACACAAGGCTCTTTTGCCTCACGCAACGCTCTTCAACGAATACGGACCAACCGAAGCGACCGTGTGGAGCACCGTCCACACCTGCGAAGATTCTGGCGACGACGCTCGTGTTCCGATCGGCCGACCCATTGCGAATACACAGGTCTACATCCTCGACCCTCATTTCGAGCCCCTGCCCGTGGGCGTGACAGGAGAACTGTTCGTCGCGGGAGCCGGAGTGACGCGAGGATACCTGGATCGTCCCGCCCTGACCGCCGAACGATTTCTCCCCGATCCGTTCTCGCAAACTCCGGGAGGCCGCTTCTACCGGACCGGGGACCTGGCGCGATGGCGGACGGATGGAACACTCGAGTTCCTCGGCCGAGTCGACGCCCAGGTCAAGATCCGCGGGCATCGCATCGAGCTCGGCGAGGTTGAGGCCGCCTTGAGCCGCCACCCTGAAATTCGCGAGACCGTGGCCGCCAGTTGTGAGGATGCGTCGGGAGTGGCCCGGCTCGTCGCTTACGTGGTCCCGGTCAATGGCGATTTGCCCACCTCAAGCGAGCTGCGACACTGGCTGAGAGCGAGCCTGCCGGAGCCGATGGTTCCCTCGGAGATTGTCCCGATCGCCACCCTGCCGCTGTCCCCCAACGGCAAGGTGGATCGCACGGCCCTGCCTCGCCTCGAAGTTCTGAGCATGCCGGAAGGGCAGCCCTACGATCCCCCAAAAACCGAGCGAGAGAAGCTTCTGGCCCAATCGATTGAAGACGTTCTTTCACGGCGACCGATCGGTATCCATGAAAACATCTTCGATCTCGGCCTCGACTCGATCCAGGCAATCCGGATCGTCTCGCGAGTGCGCCGGGGGGGCTTCTACCTTGGCCCCATCGACCTGTTCCAGCATCCCACGATTGCGGCTCTTGCCAGCGTTGCGAAGCCGATGGCCCCGCCGTCGGCCCAAATGCCTGACTCCCTTGGGTCTCAGCCTGCTCTTGAGCTCGATGGTGATATCGAAGATGCCTATCCTCTTTCCTCGGCCCAGGAGGGGATGCTCTATCACTCACTCGACACTCCCGAGATAGGCGTGTATGTCCAACAGTTTACCTGTTTGCTTCAAGGGGACGTCCGACCGGATGAGCTTCTGCGATCATGGCAACAGGTGATCGATCATCACCCCGTACTGCGGACAGCGTTCCCCTGGGTCGACTCCGACCGTCCGATGCAGGCGGTTTATCGCCATATTGACGTTCCCTTTCGCGAAGAAGACCTTCGCGGCTTGACGCCCGCCGCTCAGACTCTCCGGCTCGAGGCCTTTTTCAGGACCGATCGCGAGCAAGGATTCTCTCCTTCCGTCGCGCCACTGCTTCGGTTCACGCTATTCCGACTGGATGGGCGGGCGTATCGGCTAGTCTGGACCTATCACCACCTGATCATGGACGGCTGGTGCCTCCCACTCGTCTTGAATGAAGTGCTGGCGACGTACGACGCACTGGGACGTGGAGACCGCTACTCTCCGATCCCGGCCCGGCCATTCCGCGACTACATTCACTGGCTCTCCCAGCGCGATCTCTCAGAATCGGATGCCTACTGGAAACGAATCCTTGGCGATTTCAAGACGCCAACGCCTCTGGGGATCGACCAGGCCAAGAACCGAGGCAGGCTCGATCCCACCGATCTCTTCGATGAGAGGGCCGTCAACCTCTCCTTGGAAGCAACCGGTGCACTCCAGAGATTGGCAAAAGCGTACCAGGTCACGCTGAACAGCGTGGTGTTAGGGGCCTACGCCCTGCTCCTGGCTCGCTACGCCCGGCGAAACGACGTTGTCTTCGGAGTCACCGTGTCCGGCAGACCTCCGGAACTCGATGGCATCGAGACCATGGTCGGGATGTTCATCAACACGCTCCCGATGCGAATCAGTGTCGACGAAGAGACAACGCTCCTCCCCTGGCTCGCAGAGCTTCAGCGCCGTCAAATGGAGCTCCGTCAATACGAGTGGAGCCCTCTCATTCGCGTCCATGAAGCGAGTTCCGTCCCGCGCGGAACACCCCTCTTCGAGAGCATCTTTGTTTTCGAGAACTATCCGCTCGATGCCGGTTTGTCGGAGCACGCCGGCCGCCTGGGTGTTGAAGAGCCGCAATTCCTGGAGCGAACCAACTATCCGTTGACGGTCATGGTCTTCCCCGGGGAAACGCTCCGGCTTCGGATCAGCTTTGATACCCAGCGGTTCCAGGGAGAGGCCATCGAACGAATGCTTGGCCATTTGCAAATTTTGCTCGAAGGTTTCGTTGCGTCCTCGCACGAACGCCTTGCCAATTTTTCCATACTCTCGCAGGCCGAGCGCCGCGAGCTCCTCCGGCGCGGAACCGGAGCGTTACCAGATTCCACGGATCTCGACCGCCTCTCGGACGAGGAGATCAACTCCTTGCTCGAGTACCATCTCATCGCAGAAGAGGTTGGGGATGAGTAATACATTGAAGAATACCGCCGAGTTATCCACGGACGAGAAGCGTGCACTACTGGCACGCCTGCTCCGAGAGAAGGGAGCCGCCCGCACCAAGGAATCGTTCACCCATCTCCTCTTCGAAGCGCAGGTAACGCGTACGCCGGACGCCATCGCTCTTGTCGCCGATGACGCAACCCTCACCTATCTACAGCTCAACCAAAAAGCAAACCAGCTCGCAAGACACCTACAACAACTCGGCGCTGCCCAAGACGCCATCGTCGCGGTTTGTCTCGATCGTTCTTCATCACTCATCGTCGCTCTACTCGCAACTCTCAAAGCGGGAGCCGCCTATCTGCCCATCGATCCGCTCTACCCCAACGAACGCATCGACTACATGATCCGTGATTCCCACGCGCCTTTTCTCATCGCTCAACAACACTCCCTGATTAACCTCGCCGACTCCGAAGCCAAAAACATCCCTATCGATCAGATCGAAGAATCCCTCCAAAAACTGGATGCCTCAAACCTCGATCACCCCTTACATCAAGATAACCTCGCCTACGTCATCTACACCTCGGGGTCCACGGGTAAGCCAAAGGGCGTGCAAATCTCCCACGCYAACCTCACAAACTTCCTACTCTCCTTCAAAAAAATCCTTAACTGTCAGCAAAATGACTCCCTCCTCGCCGTCACCACTCTCTCCTTCGACATCGCCGCTCTCGAAGTCTTTTTGCCGCTCACCACCGGCGCTAAAATCGAACTCATCGCCAGAGATGTCGCGGCCGACGGGGTAAAACTCAATCAACGTATCCAACTCGCAAAACCCTCCTTCCTTCAGGCCACTCCCGCTACATGGAGACTACTCCTCGAAACTGGATGGCAAGGAGACGAAAACCTCAACATCCTCTGCGGAGGGGAAGCTCTACCCAAAGAACTCGCCCAAAGACTCGGCGATAAAGGACTCTCCCTCTGGAACCTCTACGGACCCACCGAAACCACCATCTGGTCCACCGCCGCAAAGGTCGAAAACGACGACGCTCCCATCAACATCGGCAAGCCCATCGCTAACACCCAAATCTACATCCTGGACCAGCACTTCAGGCCCGTACCCATCGGCGTCGTCGGTGAACTCTATATCGGTGGTGCCGGACTCGCTCGAGGATACCTCGATCGGCCCGCTCTCACCGCCGAAAGGTTCTTGCCCGAYCCCGTAGGAACTCAGCCGGGAGCCAGAATCTATCGCACGGGAGACCTCGCTCGCTGGCGCAGCGACGGCAAGCTCGAATGCCTCGGACGTATCGATCATCAGGTCAAAATCCGAGGCTTCCGTATCGAACTCGGAGAAGTCGAAGCCGCGTTGCTTCGCCACCCAGGGGTTCGCGAAGCCGTGGCGGTCGCACGTGAGGACAACTCGGGAGAGAATCGCCTCGTCGCTTACCTCGTCCCTCGCGCGGACGATGAGAATGCCCCGACCCTGGCGGTGGCCGACGTCCGCCGTTCGTTGCAGGAATCACTGCCCGAGCAGATGGTTCCTTCGATGTTTGTGCTCCTCGAAGCGCTGCCGCTGACTCCCAACGGCAAGATTGACCGCAAAGCCCTGCCCGATCCTGACCAGGCCAGCGCGGTATCCACCGCGTTCGTGGCTCCTCGCGGTCCGATCGAAGAGGCCCTTGCCGGCATCTGGGGCGAGATTCTTGGGCGCGATCAGATCGGCGTGCATGACAGCTTCTTTGACCTGGGAGGCCACTCGCTCCTCGCCGCTCGACTGCTGGCCAAGCTCCGCGACATGTTTGGAGTGGAACTCCCCCTCCGCGCCCTGTTCGACGTCCCCACGGTTGCCGGCCAGGCCCACCGGCTCGAAGACGCCTTGCGAGAAGGAAGCGGCGTGCAGGCTCCTCCCTTGCGGCCGGTGAGCCGACAGGGAGACGTCGTGGCCTCCTTCGCGCAACAGAGGCTTTGGTTCCTCGATCAGCTTGATCCAGGGAGCCCGCTCTATAACATTCCCTTGAATCTCCATTTGACGGGCGAACTCGATACCGCGGCTCTTGAACGCGTCTTCAACGAGCTCGTTCGCCGGCATGAGTCATTGCGTACGACGTTCCGGAGCGAAGGAGGCAAGCCGCTCCAGGTCATTGCTCCCAACCAGACATTCCCCTTGCCTCTCGTGGACCTGAGCGGATTGCCCGAAGCGGAACGCCAGCCCGAAGTCGAGCGACGAGCTAACGAGGAAGCGCAAAGCTCCTTCGATCTCGCCAAAGGCCCGCTCGTCCGCGCCAGCCTGTTGCGGCTCGGCGAACAGGATCATGTGGTAATCTTGAACATGCACCACATTATTTCCGACGGCTGGTCGCTCGGTGTCCTGGTGTATGAAGCGGGGGTCCTGTATGAGGCGTTCTCCCAGGGACGCCCCTCCCCCTTGCCCGAGCTCGAGGTCCAGTACGCCGACTTCTCGGTCTGGCAGCGAGAATGGCTGCAAGGCGATGTTCTCCAGCAGCAACTCGACTATTGGAAGCAACAGCTCGCGGGGGTTCCCACCCTGGAGTTGACCGCTGACCGTCCTCGGCCGGCCACGTTGACCCACCGCGGCGGCGAACGCACCATTCATTTGCCCAAAGCCCTGGGCGCCGAACTTCGAGCCGTCGGAAAGCAAGAGAACGCCACGCTCTTCATGACCCTGATGGCGGCTTTCCAGACCCTTTTGAATCGCTACTCCGGGCAAGAAGACTTCGCCGTCGGTACACCGATCGCAGGGCGTACGCACTCCGAAACCGAGAGTCTTATCGGTTTCTTCGTGAATACGCTCGTCTTCAGAAGCAACCTGGCGGGCAACCCACCCTTCCGCGAACTCCTGCGACGAGTGAAGCAGGCTTCGCTGGGCGCCTTCGCTCACCAGGACCTGCCGTTTGACCAACTCGTCGGTGTCTTGCAAACCGATCGAGACACCAGCCGGACTCCCCTCTTCCAGGTGATGCTGGTCCTTCAGAACGCCCCGCTCCCAAGTCTGGCGACCAGCAATTTGACGATGACGCCCGTTGATGCGTTGAGCGGTACCTCCAAGTTCGACCTCACCCTGCTGGCCACCGAGGAAGAACAAGGGACGAAAGTTTCGATCGAATACAACGCCGACCTCTTCGACGTTGCCACGATCGACCGCATGCTCGGGCACTTCCAGACCCTCCTCGAGTCGATCGTCGCCAACCCCGACCAGAACATCGCCGCCCTTCCCATGCTCTCTGAAGCCGAGCGGCGGCAATTGCTCGGGCAATGGGACGATCCTTCGGACGACGCAGACATCCAGGACCTGGATAATCTCTCGGACGAAGACCTCGAGGCGTTGATCACCAACTTGTCCAGCGAAGAAGACGCCAACGATGAGTAGAGCAGCGCGGCGGCCCACCAATCATCCGGCTGAAGAGACTCGAGCCATCCTCGCTCGGCAAGGGCGAACGCGCGCCCTTGCCGAGGCGAGCGCCGGGTGCATCCACCTCCGGTTCCAGGCCCAGGCGGCCAAGACACCGGATGCTCCCGCCCTCACCTTCGAAGGGCACTCTCTCAGTTATGATGAGTTGAATCGCCGAGCCAATCGACTCGCGCATCGTCTCCGTCGCCTCGGCGTCGGTCCCGAGTCACTGGTGGGCCTCTGCGTTGACCGCTCCTTCGAGATGATCGTCGGTATTCTCGGGATCCTCAAAGCGGGCGGCGCCTATGTCCCCCTTGATCCCTCGTCTCCGCCCGATCGCCTTGCCTTCCTGGTCGATGACGCCAGGACCTCGCTCGTCCTGACTCAAGAACACCTCCGCCCTCGGCTCACAGCCAAACATGCCGACTTGATCATTCTGAGCGCGGACGGCGACCTTTTCGCGGAAGAGAGTGAAGCGAACCCCACGCCGTTCGAGCAGCCTGGAAACGTGGCGTATGTGATCTACACATCAGGCTCGACGGGAAAGCCGAAGGGCGTTCCTGTCACTCACGCGAACGTGGTTCGCCTTTTCACGGCCACCCAACGATGGTTTAGCTTCGGGTCCGGAGACGTCTGGACCCTCTTCCATTCCTTCGCTTTTGATTTCTCCGTGTGGGAAATCTGGGGTGCGCTGCTCTATGGCGGACGCCTTGTTATCGTCCCTTACTGGGTGAGCCGTTCACCGGAAGACTTTCTCAGCCTGCTCAGGGATGAATCGGTCACCGTCCTGAACCAGACCCCCTCGGCGTTCCGCCAACTGGTTCGGGCCGATGAGATTCGGAACGTCGACGTCAACGAGCTCTCTTTGCGGTTCGTGATCTTCGGAGGCGAGGCGCTTGAGCCCAAGGCGCTCGCCCCTTGGTTTGATCGCCATGGAGATCGCAAACCGCAACTCATCAACATGTACGGGATCACCGAGACGACGGTCCATGTGACCTATCGGCCGATGGAGGCTGCCGACCTGGCCGGAACCTCCGGGCAAAGCCCCATCGGCCGTTCGATCCCCGACTTGCGCAGTTATGTACTCGATCAAAACTTAGAACCGGTTCCTGTTGGCGTCACCGGTGAGCTCTACGTCGGTGGCGCAGGGGTCGCGCGCGGTTACCTGAATCGACCGGGCCTGACCGCCGAGCGATTTGTTCCCGACCCCTTCGGCCGAGAGCCTGGCTCTCGCCTCTACAAGTCAGGCGATCTCGCGCGGTGGCGATCCGACGGACAGCTTGACTACCTGGGCCGAGGTGACCGCCAGGTCAAGATCCGCGGGCATCGCATCGAGCTCGGCGAGATCGAGACGGCCCTTGCAGCCCACTCCAAGCTTCGCCAGGCCGTGGTCCTGGATCGTGAAGACACTCCCGGCGAACGACGTCTGGTTGCTTATTTCGTTGTTGAGCCGAATCAAGCTGCCCCCGAACACACGGAGCTTCGCGCACTCCTCAAGGCAACCCTTCCTGATTACATGATCCCGACGGCATTCGTCGCGGTCGAATCCATGCCGCTGACGACCAACGGCAAACTCGACCGCGAAGCCTTGCCTCTCCCCGAGTCGGTTTCGGCCAAGTCGGAGGTTGTGTCGAATGTCCCCACAACGCCGATCGAAGACGTGGTCGCGGCAACCTGGGGAGCCGTGTTAGGCCGCGAGCAAATCGACGTTCAAACCAACTTCTTCGAGTTGGGAGGGCACTCGCTCCTGGCCACCCAGGTGGTGGCTCGGCTTCGAGACACCTTTACGGTCGAGATCCCTCTACGATGGCTCTTCGAAGCCCCCACCACGCGTAGTCTCGCAGCGAAAATCGAGGAAAGTCTCCGGCTCGACACCGTGGTGAAGGCGCCGGCCATCGAGCCCACACCTCATTGGGACGAAATCCCTCTATCGTTCGCGCAGGAACGTCTCTGGTTTCTCGACCGCCTCGAACCAGGCAGCTCTCTCTACAATATCCCCATGGCTGTCCGCATTGCGGGACCGCTGGATACGGAGAAGCTTCACGCGGCGTTGAATGCGGTCATTGGCCGCCACGAGATTCTGCGCACCACTTTCGAGCTTGCGAGTGGCCAAGCCTCCCAGCGGATTTCTCCTCGCGTTGATATTCCCATCCCCGTTGCCGACCTCTCGGCAATGGCGGAATCCCTCCAGTCCTCCGAGGTTGAACGGCTCACTTCGGAAGAGGCCCGCCGTCCTTTTGACCTGGCGCGAGGCCCGCTGATCCGCGCTAACCTCTTGCGTCTCAATGCTCAAAATCATGTTCTCATTCTCAATATCCACCACATCATTGCGGACGGCTGGTCGCTGGGAATTCTGGCCCGTGAATGGGTTACCTTCTACCGAGCAGCTTTGACGGGAACAGCCGCGAATTTGCCGGATCTCGGAGTGCAATATGCTGACTACGCACTCTGGCAACGGCGATGGCTGACCGGAAGCGTACTTGAAGAGCAACTCACCTACTGGAAAGCTCGCCTGCAAGACATCCCCAAGGCACTTGAACTGCCGACCGACCGGCCTCGCCTTCCTGTATCCGCCTTTCGAGGAGGCCTGATCCCAGTCGCCTTACCGGCGCCCCTGAGCTGGGCGCTCGGCGAATTGGGGCGAGCCCATGGCACCACGCTCTTCATGACGCTGCTGTCGGCTTTCCAGGTACTCCTAAGCCGTCTCTCCGGCCAGTCGCATGTTTGCGTCGGCACTCCCATCGCCGGCCGTCAACGCCACGAGGTGGAAGGGCTGATCGGCCTCTTCGTGAACACCCTCGTGCTCAACGAAGATCTGTCGGACGACCCAACCTTCCACGACCTTTTGGGCCGGGTCCGCGAATCAACGCTCGGGGCTTTCGCCCATCAAGATTTGCCGTTCGAACAACTGGTGGAGCAGATCAAGCCCGAACGTGAGTTGGGGCGTACGCCACTGTTCCAGGTGATGTTCGCCCTCCAGAACGCTCCCCCCGCGAACATAGACCTCCCTGGCCTGGAAGTCCACCCTCTCGCAATCCATAACGGCACCGCCAAGTTCGATTTGACCCTGGCCCTGGCCGAAACAACGTCGGGGCTCGTGGGCGAACTCGAGTACAACGCGGACCTCTTCGATGTCTCCACCGCCGAGCGCATCATCGAGCGATTCCAGGGCTTACTCCAGGCCGTCGTGCTCGACGCCGGTCAGAGAGTTAGTAGCCTCCCGATCCTGACCGCGTCGGAACGTCTGCTTCTGGAAAAATGGAACGCCACGGATGTTGAGGTACCGCGAGAACTCAGCCTCCCGCGGATGTTCGAAGCGCAGGTAACGCGTACGCCGGACGCCATCGCTCTTGTCGCCGATGACGCAACCCTCACCTATCTACAGCTCAACCAAAAGGCAAACCAGCTCGCAAGACACCTACGACTACTCGGCGCTGCCCAAGACGCCATCGTCGCGGTTTGTCTCGATCGTTCTTCATCACTCATCGTCGCTCTACTCGCAACTCTCAAAGCGGGAGCCG
>BFBZ01000190.1_pt1 | contig 79062 bp, 72 predicted proteins | sample 1888401 | NCBI WGS metagenome assembly BFBZ01 (sample SAMD00112614, study PRJDB3348) | symbiont metagenome | host: Chara braunii
GGCCTGAGCAGCAGGACCAGGATCAGGATGCCGAAGCTCACCATGCTCTTGAGCGACGGTTGCAGCAGCAGGCCCGCGACCGCCTCGCTGACCCCGATCAGCAGGCCGCCCAGCAGCGCCCCGGTCATGCTGCCCAGCCCGCCCACGATCACGATGACAAAGGCGAGCAGCGTGTATTCCGCGGCAAGGAAGGGCGTCACCGGAATGATGGTGATCATGAGCGCGCCCGCGGCGCCCACGCAGGCCGCGCCGACACCGAAGGTGAAAGCATAGAGGCGGCGCACGTCGAGCCCGACCACGAGGGCGCCCATGTGGTTGTCGGCGGCGGCGCGGATCGACTTGCCGATGCGCGTGCGCGTGAAGAACAGCCAGAGCAGGGCCGCGATGACGACCGCCGTCAGCGCCGCATGCAGGCGCACGGCATCGAACACCAGAGGCCCCAGTTCGTAGGAATCGAACTGGGACTCGAGCTGAACGCCGCGCGAGTCGGGGCCGGCGATGGCAAGGCAGGCATTGACCAGCAGGATGGCGATCGCCAGCAGCAGCAGGAACTGCTGATGCTCGGGCCGGCCAATGAAGGGTGAGATGACGGTGCGCTGCAGGGCGTAGCCCGCCACGAAGAAGACGGCGGCGATCACCGGCAGGCTCAGCATGGGCGAGACCTGCAGGTATTCGAAGCCCATCCAGGCGAGATACATGCCGACGACCATCAGCTCGCCATGCGCGAAGTTGACCACGCGCATGACGCCGAAGATCACCGACAGGCCGAGCGCCATCAGCCCGTAGACCATGCCGGTCAGCAGGCCCTTGGTGATCGCCTGGGCGAGGGAGAGGAGGAAGTCGGCGGTCATCGGATCGTGTCGTCTCGCGCGAGGTCACTCGCGCGCTGGAGTGCAGGGAAGGACCTTATCGCCGCTTGCCATCGGCATGAGATCCTTCGCTGCGCTCAGGATGACAGAAGGGGCTCAGGTGCGGCGCTTGTCGTTCCAGCTGGGCATCGGGAAGACCAGCGGCGCGGCAGCGGACTCGAGCGGCAGGACCACGGTCGGCTTGCGCTTCAGGTTCTCGACGGCCGAGGCCTTGATGTTGACGTTCTGGCCCTTGGCGTCGAACTGGATCGGGCCGCCGATCATGACGTGCTGGTCGATCTTGGCCTTGCGCAGGGCTTCCATCAGGTCGCCGGGCTTGGTCGACTTGGCGGTGAGCCAGGCATGGGCGGCGATCAGGATGCCTTCGAAGGTGAAGCCACCGTTGAGATCGAGCTGGTCGTTGGGATACTTGGCGGCGTGGCGCTTCTCCAGCGACTGCGTCATGGCCGACTTCGGGTCGAGCCACGGCACGTTCGAGATCATGAACTCGCCGTACTTGCCCATGGTCTTGAGGAAGTCCTGCTCGTAGAGGCCGGGCGCGCCGGGATTGAGCACGCCCATCGGCTCCCAGCGCTGCTTCACCATCTCCTGGACGAGCAGCTTGGCGTCGTTGAGGCGGCTCACCGGCAGCAGCAGCTCGGCCTTGGTCGCCTTGGCCTTGCCGACCTCGACCGCGAGATCCTTGGCGGCCGGGTCGTAGCTGATCGTGTCGACCAGCTCGTAGGGCATGTCGAGCTTGGGGAAGAGGGCCTTGATGCCGTTGATCATCGAGGTGCCGAACGTGTCGTTCACGCTCATCAGCACCGCAGTCTTCGGCGTCTTGCCCGAGACCTTGAAGATCTCCTTGTGCAGGGCCAGCGCACCGGTGATCAGCATCGGCGCCGTCGGGAAGTTGCGCACGACGAATTTGTAGCCTTGCTCGGTGATCTGCGGCGCCGCCGCGATGTTCACGACCAGCGGCACGCCGCGCTGTTCGCAGACCTGGGCGATGGCGATGGTCTGGCCGGAATCGAAGGCGCCGACCAGCATGTGGCAGCCGGCATCGATCGCCTTCTCGGCCTGGGTGCGCGCCACGTCGGGCTTGGTCTCGGTGTCGTAATTCACGATGTCGAGCTTCACCGGCATCTTCATGTCGGCGAACACCTCGTTGGCGACGTCGGCGCCGCGGCGGCAAGCCTGGCCGATCTGCGCCTGAAGGCCGGACGTCGGCAGCAGCAAGCCGACTTTGAGGTCGGCCGGGCCGCCCTGCGCCAGCGCATGGCGGAGCGGCAGCGGCGCGCCGAGCAAGGCCGCGCCGGCGAGCGTGGCCCGTCCGAAATCGCGACGGCCGAAGCGGCGACGGGTGAAGTTGTTGCGGCCGGTCATTGCGGCTCCTCCCTGTGAGTTTGCGGCCCTTGAACGTGCGGGCCTTTGAATTTGCTGGCCGGACTATAGAGACGGACCGGCGGCCGTGCTAGGTCGGCCGGCATGGTTCACGCTCTCGCCGACCTCAACCAGGCACACCCGGCGGATTTCTCCGACGCCGTCGGCGACACGTTCGAACTGGCGCCTTGGGTGGCCGAGGTCGCCGCGGCGCGCCGTCCGTTCGTCAGCGTGACGGCCCTGCACGAGGCGATGATGGGCACCGTGCGTGCCGCGTCGCGCGAGCAGCAGCTTGCCTTCCTGCGCGGCCATCCCGACCTTGCCGGCAAGGCCGCGCGCGCCGGGGCCTTGACCGACGATTCGCGACGCGAGCAGGCGAGTGTGGGCCTCGACACGCTCTCGGAAGAAGAATTCGCACGGTTCCATCGCCTGAACGACGCCTACAAGGCGACGTTCGGCTTTCCATTCATCGTCTGCGTGCGCCGCCATACGCGCGATTCGATCCTTGCCCAGTTCGAGCGGCGGCTGCGGCACGACGCCGCCACCGAGTTCGCCGCGGCTCTGCAGGAGATCTTCTACATCACGCGACTGCGCGTGGCCGCCAAGGTGACGGGCGAGGGCATGCCGCGGGTCGACGGCCGTCTCAGCACGCACGTCCTCGACACGCATGGCGGCCGACCGGCCGTCGGCGTCGCGATCGAGCTCTACGAGCTGGCCGGCCGGCAGCATCATCTGATTGCGACGGCCGTCACCAATGCCGATGGCCGCACCGACGCGCCCCTGATCGGCGGACGGCCGCTGCCGATCGGCCGCTACGAGCTGCAGTTTGCGGTCGGTGACCACTTTCGCAGCAGGGGCATTGCGCAAAGCGATCCGCCGTTTCTCGATATCGTGCCTTTGCGCTTTTCCATTGCCGAGTCGGAGGGGCATTATCACGTGCCGCTGCTTTGCACGCCCTGGAGCTATTCCACCTATCGCGGAAGCTGAGAATAACGGAGGAAGGTATGACTTATAGCGATGTCTCCCTGATGATCGATGGCGCCTGGACCAAGGGCGCCAACGGCCGGACGATTCCGATCATCAATCCCGCGACGGAAGAAGTGATCGGCCAGGTGGCGCATGCCGAGAAGAGCGACCTCGATCGCGCGCTGGCCGCTGCTGACAAGGGCTTCAAGCAGTGGAAGAAGGTGTCGGCCTACGAGCGCTACAAGATCATGCGCAAGGCCGCCGACCTGATGCGCCAGCGTTTCGAAGAGATCGCCACGATCATGACGCAGGAGCAGGGCAAGCCGCTCTACGAGGCCAGGATCGAGACTGGCCTCGCCGCCGACATCATCGACTGGATGGCCGAAGAAGGCCGCCGCACCTACGGTCGCGTCGTGCCGGCGCGCGCCGAGAACGTGTACCAGCTCGTGATCAAGGAGCCGGTCGGTCCAGTCGCGGCCTTCACGCCGTGGAACTTCCCGATCAACCAGGTGGTGCGCAAGGCGTCGGCGGCGCTCGCCACCGGCTGCTCGATCATCATCAAGGGACCGGAAGACACGCCCGGCTCCTGCGCCCAGCTCATCAAGGCCTTCGTCGACGCCGGCGTGCCGGCGGGCGTGATCCAGCTCGTCTACGGCGTGCCGTCGGAGATCAGCGAGTATCTGATCCCCCATCCGATCATCAAGAAGGTGACCTTCACGGGCTCGACGCCGGTCGGCAAGCAGCTCGCCGCCCTTGCTGGCGCGCACATGAAGCGCGTGACGATGGAACTGGGCGGCCACGCCCCGGCGATCGTGTTCGAGGACGCCGATCTCGAGCAGGCAGTGAATGTGCTGGGCGCCAACAAGTTCAGGAACGCCGGCCAGGTCTGCGTCGCGCCGACGCGCTTCCTGGTGCACGAGAAGGTCTATCCGGAGTTCGTCGAGCGCTTCACGGCCTACGCCAAGAACATGAAGGTCGGTAACGGTCTCGAGGCCGAGACCAAGATGGGGCCGCTGGTGGCCGAGCGCCGCCTGCATGCCATGGACAGCTTTGTGAGCGACGCGATCGCCAAGGGCGCCAAGGTGCGTACCGGCGGTCAGCGCAAGGGCAACAAGGGCTACTTCTACGAGCCGACGGTGCTCACCGACGTGCCGCTCAACGCCAAGATCATGAACGAGGAGCCGTTCGGCCCGCTGGCGCCGATCACCCCGTTCAAGGACTTCGACGGCGTGGTCAAGGAAGCGAATCGCCTCGACTGGGGCCTCGCCGCCTATGCCTACACCAAGAACACCAAGACCGCGGCGCAGATCGGCGCGGCTTTCGAGAGCGGCATGGTGTCGATCAACCATCACGGCCTCGCCCTGCCGGAAGTGCCGTTCGGCGGCATCAAGGATTCGGGCTACGGTTCGGAAGGCGGCGTCGAGGCGCTCGAGGCCTACCTCAACACCAAGTTCGTCAGCCAGCTCAACATGTAACGCGCGAACGACGCCTCTCCCGCGGCGTCGTTCATTTCCCCCTCACCCAGCCTCTCCTCCAAAGGGGAGAGGAGGAAGAGGGGCATCTCGGCTTTCATGTTCCTCTCCCCCGCTAGGCGGAGAGGCTAGGTGAGGGGGCGGATCGGGATGCCGGATCGCGACGACCTCGGCTCGGCCTGGAAGGTGCCGCCCAGCCGCTATCTTGCCGGACGCCCCGCCGAGCATCGCCTCGGCAAACCTTCCTCGACCTATGTGACGATGCCCGACGGCTGCCGGCTGGCCGTCGATGTCTTCCTGCCTGACGGCGATGCCGGCCGGCGCTGGCCGACGATTCTGATCCTGACGCCCTACGTGCGGCGCTTCGAACTGGCGCCGGGCGCGACCGGGGTCGAGCCGTCCCCCAACACGTCCAAGTATCGCGATACCTTCGTGCCGCGCGGCTACGCGCTGGTCGTCGTCGATGCGCGCGGCACCGGGGCGAGCTTCGGCACGCGCGATTCGTTCCGCTCGCCGCGCGAGCGCGACGACTACCGGGTGCTTGCCGACTGGATCGTGGCCCAGCCCTGGAGCGACGGCGCGATCGGTGCGACCGGCATCTCCTATCTCGGGGCGGCCTGCGATTTTCTCGCCAGCACCGGCCACAAGGCGGTGCGGGCGATCGCCCCGCTGTTCGCCGTCTGGGACACCTGGGCGGACAATTATTATCCGGGTGGGCTGCTGATCAAGCGCCTGGCGCTGGTCTATGACGAGCTGATGCTGGCGCTCGATCATGATCGCCGCGATCTTCGGGCACAGTTCGCCTACTTCGCCAATCCGGCGCTGCTCGGGCCCCTGCCGGTCGACGAGGATCGCGACGGCAGCCTGGCACGCAAAGCGGTAAGGGGGCATCTCGCGAATTTCCGGATGCCCGACTTCATCACGGAGTTCAAATTCCGTGACGATGCGCTACCCTATGACCCGTCCTTCACCAGCGCGTCGTTCAGCCCCTACAACTACCTGGACGAGATTCCACCGGACGTCGCGGTCTATGCCGTCTCCGGCTGGATGGACGGTGCAGGCTACGCCAATGGCGCGTTGTCGCGGTTTCTCACCCTGCCCAACGCCGAACGTCGCCTGCTGCTCGGCCCCTGGGATCACGGCGCACGGGTCAACGCTTCTCCTTGGCGCGGCCGGATGGAGCCGGAGTTGCCGGTGCTGGGCGAGGTGCTGCGCTTCTTCGACCAGCATCTTGCCGGCCGCGACACCGGCCTCGCGCACGAGGCGCCGATCCACTACTTCACGATGCATGCCGAGGAATGGCGCGCGGCGCCGGCCTGGCCGCCGACAGAGGGGAAGAGGGTCTTCTTCGCGACCTCGGGCAATGGCCTCGCGACTGTGCCGCCCGGACCCGGCACGACGGACCGGATCGAGGTCGATTTCACCTGGGGCAGCGGATCGCAGACGCGCTACGAACGGATCGCCGGAATCGATGCGACCGACTACTACGCGGACTGGTCGGAGCGTGAAGGCAAGCTCGCGTCCTTCACATCGTCGCCGCTCGAGGAGGCGCTGGAGATCGCCGGCCACCCCGTCGTGTCGCTCTGGCTGGCGTCGAGCGAGCCCGACGCGGCCGTGTTCGTCTATCTCTCCGAAGTCGAGGCCGACGGCACGTCGCGCTACGTCACTGAGGGGTTGCTGCGGGCCATCCATCGCGCCGAGGCGCCGGCACCGCGCAACTACCGGACGACGTGGCCGTGGCGGACCTTTGCCCGCAAGGATGCCCGGCCTATGCCCACGGGCGAGCCGCAACTCCTGCGTTTCGCGTTGCTGCCGATCGCCTGGCGCTTCGCCAAGGGCAGCCGGCTACGGCTCTCGATCGCCGGCGCCGACGCCGATCATTTCGTGCAGGCCCCGCACGGCCGGCCGCCGGTTCTCACCGTGCTGAACGGCGGCGCCCAAGCGACAATGCTCGAGCTGCCTGTTTGAAGGCAGTCAAACATCTCCTCCCCCGCGCGGAGCGCGGGGGAGGTGGCCCTGTAATAAGGGCCGGAGGGGGTGTTTCAACGCGAAGGAAGGTCTGGCTTTTCGTCGAAAGACCCCCTCCGTCGGCGATTACGCCGACACCTCCCCCGTAAAGGCGGGGGAGGAGAAGATGTGCACTTCGCTTGCTGCGAAACTCCTCGCCATTCGAAACGATGGACAATCGGCCACTCGCCTTTTGCGCACCGCGCCCTATATCGGGGCGGCTTTTCTGGGGTGCAGTATTGGGGAGCAGACGATGAAGCGCAGAGATCTCTTGGCCGGCCTCGCCGGTGTTCCGTTCGCAGCCGGCCTCGGCGCGACGGCCGCGGCGCAGGACGCCTATCCCAACAGGCTGGTGAAGATCCTGGTGCCGTTCGGGCCCGGCGGTTCGACCGACATCATCTCCCGCCTAGTCGGCAAGCAGCTCGAGACCGTTACCGGCAAGCCTTTCGTCATCGAGAACAAGCCGGGCGCCACCGGCATGATCGGCACGACGCAGGTCAAGAACGCGCCGGCCGACGGCTACACCCTGCTGCTGGGATCGACCAGCACGCTCGCCGCCAATCCCAGCCTCTACAAGCAGATGACCTACGATCCGTCGGACTTCACGACGGTCGCCGTCAATGGCTCGATCGGCAACTTCATGCTGGTGAAGCCCGATGCGCCGTACAAGACGGTGAAGGAGTTTGTGGCCTATGCGAAGTCGCGCAAGGAGCCGCTTTTCTCGGGCTACGGCAATGCCTCCTCGCGTGTGCCGTCGGCACTGTTCGAGGTCACGACCGGCGTGAAGTTCGAGGAGGTCGCCTATCGCGACGCCGTCGCCTCGATCCAGGACCTGCATGCCGGCCGGGTCGATTGTGTCTTCCCGGACCAGGTGGTGGGCGAGAGCTACGTGCGGTCGGGCTATGTGCGGGCGCTCGCCGTCACTTCGCGCGAACGGTCGGCGCTGTTCCCCGACGTCGAGGCGATTGCCGAGACCTATCCGGACTATGCCATCATTGCCTATTCGTGCTTCTCTGTGCGCAAGGAGACGCCGGACGACATCAAGCGGAAACTGAACCGCCTGATCATGGACGCGATCTACGAGCCGTCGGTGATGGAGCGCGTGCGCCAGCTCGGCTTCAATCCGGTGCCCCGGGAGTGGGGCATCGACCAGTGCGACGCGTTCGTGGTTCGCGAGCGCGAGGACTGGACCAAGTACATCAAGCTCGCGAAGATCGAGCCGCAGTGAATTTTCTCTCCCGATCCGTGCGGATTGAAGAGAAACCGGCGGCAGACTAGCCTCCTGCCAGAAGCCCGCAGCATTGACGACCCGAAAACGGGCGGCTGCGGGCGGGGGAGGAGAGCATGCCGAGAGACGGGACTACCGCCTTGGCGGCCGCGCACCGCTATTGGTCGTGGCTCGAGGACGGGATGAACCTGATCGCCGCCGCGGCGATCTTCTTCCTGATGTTCGTCGGTGTGTTCCAGATCGTCGGACGCACCGTCTTCAATACCGCGATCTACGGCTACATCGACTACATGGAGCAGGCGAGCGCCTTGTTCGCCTTCCTGGGTATTTCCTATGCCCAGCGGGTCGGTGCGCATATCCGCATGGACCTGCTGCTGCGCGGCTTTTCGCTGCGCTTCCTGTGGACGATGGAGCTGTTCGCGGTGCTGGTGGCGATGCTGGCGATCACCACCCTGATCGACTCGACCTTCCAGAACTTCCTGCGGGCCTACGAGCTGGGCGATTCCACGATCGACATCAAGCTGCCGGTCTGGCCGACCAAGCTCCTGGTGCCCTTCGTGCTGGCTGTGCTCTGGATCCGGCTCGCCCTGCAGGCCGCCGACTATCTCCGCCTGATCCGCGATCCCGAGGCACCGCCGATCGCCGTGCCGGTGATCGAGACCATCGAGGTGCAGGCCCAGAACGAGATCCAGGAAGCGCTGGGGCGTGAGGAAAAGTCGGCCGGGGAGAAGCAGCCATGAGCATCGATCCCCTGATGCTGGGTATCGCGGGTTGCGTCCTGCTGGTCGCGCTCTGTGTGGTGGGAGTGCGCATCGCCTTCGCCGCCGCGGTCGTCGGCGCCTTTGGCCTGGCCGTCCTGACCGGGTTCGGCCCCGGTCTGCGCACGGCCGGTGTCGTGCCGCATGCCTCGGTGGTGAACTATACGCTGAGCGTGCTGCCGATGTTCATCCTGATCGGCTATCTCGCCTACTATGCCGGCATCACGCAGGCGGCCTTCGAGGCGGCGCGACGCTGGCTGGGCTGGCTGCCGGGCGGGCTCGCGATCGCCACCGTCTACGCCGTGGCAGGCTTTTCGGCCGTGTCCGGCGCCAATACCGCGGCCGCGGCGGTGTTCGCCAAGGTGGCGATCCCCGAGATGCTGAAGGCGGGCTACAACAAGCGCCTGGCGGCCGGCGTGGTGGCGGCCGGCGCCACGCTCGACTCGCTGATCCCGCCCAGCGCGCTGCTGGTCGTGTACGGCATCATCACCGAGCAGTCGGTCGGCAAGCTCCTGGTCGCGGGCTTCGCGCCTGGCATCTTCTCGGCCTTCGTCTACACCGCGATCATCCTGGTGATGTGCTGGCGCAATCCGAGCTACGGCCAGCCGATCCGCGGCTACACCTGGCCGCAGCGTTTCAAGTCGCTGCCCGGCACGCTGCCGATCGTGCTGGTGATCGCCATCATCTTCTATTCGATGCTGTTCGGCTGGGCGACGCCGACCGAGGCCGGGGCGTTGGGCGCACTCTGCGTCTTCGTCATCGCCCTGATGAACGGCATGAAATGGCCGGAGCTGAAGGGTGCGCTGCTCGAGACGGCGCGCCTCACCGCAGTGATCTTCACCGTCGTCTGGGGCGTGCTGATCTTCGTGCGCTTTCTGGGTTTCGCGGGCCTGCCCGAACAGATCGCGAGCTGGGTCACCAGCCTCGACGTGTCGCCGATCTGGATCCTGCTGGCGATCTACGTCGTCTATCTGATCCTCGGTACCATCTTGGAAGGCGTCGGCATGTTCCTGCTGACCCTGCCGGTGGTGTTCCCCGTGGTCGAGGCGCTGGGCTACGACCCGATCTGGTTCGGCATCATCCTGGTCAAGCTGAACGGCATCGCCACCCTGTCGCCGCCGGTCGGGCTGGTTGTCTTCGTGGTGAACGGCGTGCGACCGGACATCTCGGTCGCCGACATCTTCCGCGGCATCTGGCCATTCATCTTCGCCGACATCATCACCATCGGCTGCCTGACCGCCTTCCCCGAAATCGTCACCTTCATCCTGGACGCGGCGGGGTGAGACGCTCTGCCGCTTCGTTTCGGTCTGCCGTTTTCATACGTCGCAGATTGGTCGAGCACGGCCCTTTCTTTCATTCTCCTCTCCCCCGTTTCGGGGGAGAGGCCGGGTGAGGGGGAGCGAAGGTTGCCCAAAACACAGAGTTCTGCGGTCGCGGCTATCCCCTCACCTAGCCTCTCCCCCAAGGGGGAGAGGGATATGAAAGCGACGCCAAGCGCGTCAAAGCGATGTGCGAATCCAACCGGCTACTTCGGCGTGGCACCCGCCTGCGCCAGCAGGAAGTTGAGCAGCTCACGGCCGGCGATGCCCTGGCTTTCGCGCTTGGCCACCCATTCTTCCCAGACCGGCTCGGCCCCGGCCTTGCGGAAGGCCGCGAGTTCGTCGGGCGAGAACTTGATGAAGGTGAGCTTCTTCTTGAAGAGCGGAATGTTCTTGTCGTCGGAGTCGGCGTAGGCCTTCTTGACCGCGGCATGGCCGAGTTCGCGCGCTTCCTCCAGGAGTGCCTTGTATTGCGGCGGCAACTCGGCATAGCGGTCGACATGCAGCAGGGTGGGGCAGCCCACCGAGCCCAGCATCATGTTCTCGGTGAACCACTTGCCGACCTCGTAGGTCCGGTAGGACTGGTGGGCATAGGTCGAGGGGAAGGCCGCGGCGTCGACCGTGCCGCGCTCCAGCGAGGTGTAGACTTCCGTGGCATCGACCGAGGTCGGCACGGCGCCGAGCTTGCGCATGGCCTCGCCGATCCCGGCGAGGGCGCGGACCCGCATGCCCTTGAAGTCCTCGACGGTCTTGGGCGCCTTGCCACGGCCGACGAACTCGTTATTGGGCAGCAGCGCCGACATGTAGGGGAGCGCCTTCCAGCCCGCGAACTCCTTCAGCACCAGCGGATGCTTGTGAAAGGCATTGTGTACCTTTTCCTGCACCGTGGTGTCGGGGATCGGCAGGAAAGGCAGATCGAGCGCCGAATAGACCGGCAGCTTTTCCGGATGGTAGGAGGCACAGATGTTCGTCGCTTCGAGACTGCCGACCTTGAGGAGATCGAGCAGCTCCTTCGGGTTGCCGAAGCTCTCGTAGCCGATCTGGATCTTGAACTTGCCGCCGGTGCGCTCGTCGAGGAACTTGCGCAGCACTTCGACATTCTGGGTGGCGGCGCGCGGCTTGCCCCAGGCCCCGAGCTTCCATCTCACTTCCGGTCCGTCGACGATCTTTCCTGGACCATCGGCGGTCTTCGCCTGAGCGAACGCACTTCCCGACCACGCCAAAACGCTGGCTGCCACGACGGCAGCGACGGTCATGCCCTTGAGACGGCGCATGGAAATTCCTCCCGGGTGTTGCCTCCAGCCTTTTCTTCTCTTGCTTGGTTCGCCCGCCGGAGCGACCGACCTGTAAAAGCCTACTGTATTCAGGAGCGCGGCGGTAGCGACGCGCCGATCTCGCCGCTAATCTCCCGCCCGCATCGGGGGGACGAGATGAGCCGGCTGCGGCGGCGCACAGCACTTACAGGTTCGATGGCTGCCGGTATCGGCGCGGTGACGCAACGGGCGTTTGGTGCCGACTGGCCGGCGCGGCCGGTGTCGTGGATCGTACCGTTCCCGCCCGCCGGCGGCTCGGACATGTTCGCCCGCCCCATCGCCGCCCATGTGGGTGATCGCCTGCACCAATCCATGGTGGTCGAGAACAAGCCGGGGGCTGGCGGGACGATCGGTACGGCCATCGCGGCGCGGGCCGCGGCTGACGGCTACAGCCTGCTGGTCGGCGACACCGGGCTCATCTATGCGCCGACCGTCTATCCCAAGGCGGGGTTCGACTTCGTGCGCGATTTCGCGCCGATCGCCGCCTTCGGCCGCGTTCCCTATGTGCTGGTCGTCAATCCGGCGCGGCTGCCGGCTGCCAATCTCGATGCTTTCATCGCGCTGGCCAAGGCGAAGCCTGGCTTAATCGATGTCGGATCGGCCGGCCTCGGCACCATCACCCATCTCGCCATCGGCCTGTTCGAGGATCGCGCCGGCATCGAGCTGAACCACGTCCCCTATCGCGGCGGCGCGCCGATGCTGCAGGACCTGCTGGCCGGGCAGATCGCCGCGGCCTTCGCCCTGGCCACCCAGGTCGCCGGTAACGTCGCCTCGGGCAAGCTGCGCGCGCTGGCCGTCGCCAATCGCCGGCGCGACACCCTGCTGCCCGACGTTCCCACGATGCACGAGGCCGGCCTCGCCGAATTCCGGATGACGACATGGTTCGGCCTGTTCGCGCCCCGCGGCACACCCGACGAGATCCTCGATCGCCTGCACGGCGCCGTGCAGGGGGCGCTGGTCAGTGACGATGTCAGGCGTCAATGGGCCGAGCAGGGGGCGAAGGTCGAACTGGAAAGCCGGGCCGAGTTCGCCGATTTCATCCGCCGCGAGAGCGAGCGCTGGAACCGCATCGCCAAGGCCGCCAACGTCCAGATGGAGTAGCCGATGACCGTTTCCCGCCGTTCAGCGCTCGCCGGCCTCCTCGCAGCGGGCTCCGTCGCGCCCGCCCGCGCCGCCGATTGGCGGCCGTCGCGCACCATGAACTGGATCGTGCCTTATCCGCCGGGCGGCTCGAACGATACCTTTGCCCGGCCGATCGCGGCCCATGTCGGCGAACAGTTCGGTCAGGCGGTTGTGGTCGACAATCGCGGCGGCGCCGGCGGCACACTGGGCGGCATGATCGTCGCTCGCGCACGTCCCGACGGCTGTACCCTGCTGGTGGCCAACACCGCCCAGACCTTCGCTCCCGTCGTCTATGCCGAGCAGGGCTTCGATCTCTTGCGTGACTTCGCGCCGATCAGCGCCATCGCCAAGGTGCCGGTCAGCCTCGTGGTCAATCCGGCCAAGCTCGACGTCAAGGACTTCGCGGGTTTCCTTGCCGCCGCGCGCAAGGCGCCAGGCTCCATCAACATCGGCTCGTCGGGACTGGGCACCATGCCGCATCTCGCGATCGAGCTGCTGCAGCAAAAGGCCGGAATCGTTCTCACGCACGTGCCCTATCGCGGCGGTGGGCCGGCGCTGCAGGATCTGCTGTCCGGCCAGCTCGACGCGACATTCCAGCCGCTCAGCACCGTGGCGTCCTATGTCCAGTCGGGGCGCCTGCGTGCACTTGCCGTGGCATCTCTGACGCGCGAGGCCGTGCTGCCGAACGTGCCGACCTTCGCCGAGGCCGGCCTTCCGGATTTCGATGTCAGCACCTGGTACGGACTCTTTGCCCCGAAGGCGACGCCGGTTGCGGCACTCGACGCCCTGCATGACGCCGTGCAGAAGGCGCTGGCGGCGGCGGACGTGAAACACATCTGGCAGGAGCAGGGCGCCCGCATCGAGCTTCAGAGCCGCCAGGCCTTCGCCGACTTCGTGGTGCACGAAGTCGAGCGCTGGAGTGCGATCGCGCGCAAGACCGGCCTGCCGATGGAGTAGGCAGCTCGTGCTGCCTCAGGTCTGGCCGCCGCCGTTCACCTGGATCATCTGGCCGTTGACGTAGGCGCCGCCATCGGAGACCAGCAGCCGCAGCACGGCGGCGACTTCCGCCGGCGTGCCCATGCGGCCGAGCGGCACCTTGGCCATGGTCTCCCGGCGATGGTGCATCGACGCATCGTCGTCCTCGAGGTCGGCCGCGATCGGCCCGGGCGAGATCGCGTTGGTGGTGATGCCCTTGGGGCCGAACTCCTTGGCCAGCGCCTTGGTGAGCCCCCAGGCACCGTGCTTGGCGACCGACACGGGTGCGCGGCCGGCATAGCCGTGGATGGCGTTCATGCCGGTGAAATTGACGATGCGTCCCCAGCCTTTCTCGATCATGCCGGGCAAACAGGCCTGCGCCAGCCAGACCGCGGCATCGAGATCGACCGACAGGACGCGCCGCCAATCGGCCTCCTGCATCTCGAGGAAGGGCTTGGCGGGGCGAAGGGCGGCGTTGTTCACCAGCACGTCGACCGCGCCGAAGCGATCGATGGCTTCGCGGGCGAGGCGCCGGCACTCGCCTACGTCGCCCACGTCAGCCATCGCGACCACCGCGTCGACGCCGCTGGCGGCGGCTTCCCGGGCGACGCTCTCGCAGGCGGCGCGATCCTTCGAGCCGTTGATCACGACGTTGAAGCCGGCTGCCGCCAGGTCGAGGACGCAAGCGCGGCCGATATTGCGGCCGGCGCCGGTGATCAAGGCAGTTCTCCGCGGCGTTGCCATCTTCTATATCTTTCGCTGAGGTTGATCCTAGAGGGCGCCAGGTGGAGCAAAGAACGATCCCGCTCGGAGAACACCCGGCGCGACTTTGGACTGGCGGAACAGGCGACGCAATCGTGCTGCTCCATGGCGGTTGGGCGGGCGCCGAAGCCTACTGGTCGACCATCACCGACGATCTCGAACGCTCGCACCGGGTCATCGCGCCCGAGCTGCCGGGGATCGGCACGATCGACGAGCCGCCTTTGCCCACCTTCGGGGCTTACGCCGCCTGGCTCGCGAAACTTCTCGATGCGCTGGCGATCGAGCAGGCCGTCATCGTCGGCAATTCGCTGGGAGCGACCGTCGCCTGGCGGTTCGCCGGCGACTATCCGGAACGCTGTCGGTCCCTGGTGATGGTGAACGGCTACCCACCGCCGGTCTATCCGTCAGGCGTGCGCTGGCTGGTCAGCAACACGCCGGTCCGGGCGATGGCGCGGAGCAACCTGGCGCAGCTCTATGGCCGCGAGGTGATCGATCTCGCCTTCCACGATCGCACCAAGGTGCCGGAGGGGATTGTGCGGTCGCTCGAGCGCTTCTCGTCGGCCGACCTCGATCGGGTACTGGACATCATGCTGGCCGGTGAGGCGCCCAGCGCGCCACCCAAGGCGCGGACCCTTCTGGTATGGGGGGAGACGGACCGCACACCCGTGCTCGACAAGCAGGGAGCACGAAAGATGCGCCAGGCGCTCGATCAGTCGAAGCTGGTCACGATCCCCGAGGCCGGTCACCTGCCGCAGGTGGAGAAGCCCGCCGAGTTCCGTCGCGCGCTGCGGGACTTTTTGAAGGCGTAGTTGGCTGAAAGCATCGTGCTCATCGGACCGCGGACCTCCAGGTCCGCTCATGTTTTCAATGCAGCAGAAGAGCCATGAGGCGGACCTGGAGGTCCGCGGTCCGATGAGTGAGACTCTCCCGGCGGCTAGACGACACCGCCGGACTTGAGCGCTGCGATCGCCGCCGCGTCGTAACCCAGGCCGGACAGCACGTCGTCGGTGTGCTGGCCGAGGTCGGGTGTGGGCTGCAGAGCTTCCGGTTGTGGGAAGTCCGAGAGGTTGATCGGCTGGCCGACCACCTCGATGTCGCCGAGCTTGGGATGCTTGACCGGCCGGGCGATGCCGAGATGGCGGACCTGCGGCTCCGCGAAGGTCTTGTCGATCGTGTTGATCGGCCCACACGGAACGCCCGCCTTGTTCAGCGCGGCGATCCAATGGGCCGAGGTCTCGGTCCGGGTGACGTCGGCGATGCGCTCGTTGAGCGCCTTGCGGTGCTGCGAGCGCAGCGCCGGCGTGGCGTGCTCGGGGTGGTCGATCAGGGCCGCAGCGCCCAGCGCTTCGGCGGCGCGCTTCCACATCTTGTCGCCGGCGGCGGCGATGTTGATGTAGCCGTCCTTGGTCGGAAACACGCCGGTGGGAATCGACGTCGGATGGTCGTTGCCGGCCTGCTGCGCCACTTCGCCCTTCATCAGCCAGCGCGACGCCTGGAAATCGAGCATGAAGATCTGCGCCTCGATCAGCGAGGTATGGACCCACTGGCCTTTGCCAGTACGCTCGCGATTGTAGAGCGCCAGCATGATGGCCTGTGCCAGCAGCAGGCCCGAGGTAAGGTCGGCGATGGGGATGCCGACGCGCATGGGGCCGCGCCCCGGCTCGCCGGTGATCGACATCAATCCGCCCATGCCCTGAGCGATCTGGTCGACGCCGGGTCGCGCGGCGTCGGGCCCGCTTTGCCCGAAACCCGCGATCGAGCCGTAGACGATCCGCGGATTGATCCTGGCCACGGAATCGTAGTCGACCTTCAGGCGGTGCTTCACGTCGGAACGGTAGTTCTCGACGATGACGTCGGCCTTGGCGGCAAGCTTCATGAAGATCGCATGGCCCTCGGCGCTCTTGAGGTTGAGCGTCATCGACTTCTTGTTGCGATGCAGGTTCTGGAAGTCGAAGCCGTGGCGCGCCCCACCCATCGAATCGGCCTTCCCGGCGCCGGGTTCCGCCGGCGGTTCGATCTTAATCACGTGGGCGCCCCAGTCGGCGAGCTGCCGCACCGCGGTGGGGCCGGCGCGATGGGCCGTGAGGTCGAGAACCGAGAGATGCGAAAGGGGCAGGGGCGACGGGGCGGTCATGGTCACTTCCCCTTGAAGACCGGGGGCCGCTTTTCCATGAAGGCGCGGCGGCCTTCCTTGAAGTCCTCGCTGTCGAAGCAGGCTTCCGCCAACTTCTCGAGCTTCTTGTGATCCTGCTTGGACTCCGGCTTGGCGATCTCGCGGGCTGCGGCCTTGGCGAGCCCAATGGTGAGCGGTGCGTTCTTGGCGATGGCGCCGGTGATGCCGCCGACCAGGGCATCGAGCTCGGCATCGGCGGCGACGCCGTGCACCAGGCCCATCTCGTGGGCTTCCTTCGAGGAATACTGCTTGGCGGTGAACAGGAACTCCATGGCGCGCGGCAGGCCGACGATGCGCGACAGGCGCTCGATGCGCAGGAAGCCATAGCCCAGGCCGAGCTTGGCGGCAGGCACACCGAAGCGGGCGCCCTCGTTGCAGTAGCGCAGGTCGCAGCAGGCGGCGAGGTTCATGCCGCCGCCGATGCAGTAGCCGGTGATCTTGGCGATGGTCGGCTTGGGAAAGTCATAGAGCGCTTCGTAGCCTTCCTTGGAGATCGCGTCGTAGCGCACCTGGGCTTCGGCGTTGGCGCGTTCGCTTTCGAACTTCGAGATATCGGCTCCCGAAACGAAGGCCTTGCCGCCGGCACCGCTCACCACCACGCAGCGGATCTCCGGGTCCTGGGCGAAATCCTTGAGGATGGCGACGAAGCCGTCCCACATGTCGAGGGAGACGGCGTTGAGCTTGGCCGGGTTGTTGAAGATCAGGTGCCCGACCTGACCCTCGCGTCGTCCGAGGATCTTCTGTTCCTGCATATCGGCATTCCTCCGTTCCGGGCCTCTGTTTCGGGGCCGGACTATACATCACGATTGTCATAGGACGTGAAGCCAAGCATCCTGCGCCGCCAGGGAGGATAGATGGCCTCAGTCGAACTGAAAGGCCTTTCCAAACACTACGGGAATGCCGTCGCGGTGGACGACGTATCGCTGCGCGTCGAGCACGGCCAGCTCGTTTGTCTGCTGGGCCCGTCGGGCTGCGGCAAGACCACGACCTTGCGGCTGATCGCGGGCTTCGTCGAACCCTCGGCCGGCGAAATCGAGATCGGCGGCAGGGTGCTGTCCTCTCCATCGCGTACCGTACCGCCGGAAGGCCGCAAGATGTCGATGATCTTCCAGAGCTATGCGCTCTGGCCGCACATGACGGTGGCGGAAAACGTGGCCTACGGTCTCAAGATCCGGAAGGTCGACCGGGCCACCCTGGATGCCAAGGTCAAGGCCATCCTGACGACGGCCCGGCTCGACGCGCTGGCGGACCGCTATCCCGGGGAGCTGTCGGGCGGCCAGCAGCAGCGCGTCTCGCTGGCGCGCGCCCTCGTGGTGGAGCCTGAGACGCTGCTGCTCGACGAGCCCCTCAGCAACCTCGACGCCAACCTGCGAGAGGAGATGCGCTTCGAGATTCGCCGACTGCACGACCAGTATCGCTACACGACGGTTTATGTGACGCACGATCAGGCCGAGGCGATGACCACGGCCGATCTCATCGCCGTCATGAACAAGGGCAAGGTCGAGCAGCTCGGCTCGCCGGAGGAGATCTACGCACGGCCGCGGTCGGAGTTCGTGGCGCGCTTCATTGGCGGCTCCAACATCCTGCGGGGCAGCATATTGGACGCTTCCCGCGTGTCGGTGGCGGGAGCGGCGCTGCAGACGAACGGTCGCAAGCTGCAGCCCGGGCGCGCCATCGCGATCTCGATCCGCCAGCACGAGATCGATATCTCGTCCGGAGACTCCCACCTCGACGAAGACAACAATCTTCGCGGTGTCGTGATGCGGCAAGTCTTTCTCGGATCGACACGCGACTATACCGTTGCCCTCGACGACAGGACGGAACTGCGCGTGACGGCACCGCCCGACCGCAACATCCCACCGGGCACGCCGGTGCGACTTCACCTGCCTGCCGATCGGTGCCGGGTCCTGGCTGAGGAGGGAGCATGATCAGGAAAATCACGCGGCGACATGTTCTTGCTGCGTCGGCTGCGGCAACCGCAGGGGCCCTGGTGACACCGGTGCGCGGCGCGCCGCCCGAAGCGCAGAAGGTCACGGCGGAGCTGATCGATGCAGCCCGCAAGGAGGGAAAGCTCTCCTGGTACACCTCCGTCGACCTCGCGCTCGGCGAGAAGGTCGCCGCCGCCTTCGAAGCCAAGTATCCGGGGATCAAGGTCAAGGTCGAGCGCTCGGGCGCCGAGCGCAACTATCAGCGCATCGGCCAGGAGTACCAGAACAAGATCTACAATTGCGACGTCGTGAACAGCTCGGATGCGGCCCACCTCGTCGTGTGGAAACGTGCCGGCATGCTGGCATCCTACCTGCCGGAGGAGGTGGCACAGCACTTTCCCGCCGCACATCGGGATCCCGACGGGATGTTCGCCTCGTGGCGGATCACGCTGTCGCCGCTCGGCTACAACACCAAGCTGGTGAAGGCCGAAGAAGCGCCGAAATCCTATGCCGAGCTGGTCGATCCGAGATGGGCGGGCAAGATCGTCAAGGCGCATCCCGGCTACAGCGGGACGATCATGACGGCGACGCAGCAGCTCAGCCGCGACCTTGGCTGGGCCTGGTTCGAGAAGCTGGCCAAGCTCAAAGTGATGCAGGTCCAGTCGGCAACGGAGCCGCCCAAGAAACTTGCCCTTGGGGAACGGGCGCTGATGGCCGACGGCGGCGAATACGTCATCGAAGAGCTACGGACCCGCGGCGAGCCGGTCGAGATCGTCTATCCCACCGAAGGCACACCCCTGATCACCGGTCCCTCTGCCGTCATGGCGCGGGCGCCCAATCCCAGTGCGGCGCGGCTGTTCCAGGCGTGGTCGATGACTCGCGAGGCGCAGCAGCTCAATATCGATGTCGGCGCCCTGCGTTCTGCCCATTCGCAAGCCAAGGATCGCTCCGACATGAAGAGGTTTGCCGACATCAAGACCCTGCGGGAGGAACCCGGTGTCGTTGCCGATCAGGCCGATGCGCTCAAGGCGCAGTATCTCAAGATCTTCAAGGTGTAACCGATGCGTCGTCGCTCTCTGATCGCTGCAGGTCTCCTCCTTCCGTTCGGGGCGCGCGTGCTCTCGGCGGCGCCGCCACCGCAGGCAGTGACGGTCGAGCTGGTCGAGGCGGCCAAGAAGGAGGGCAAGGTCACCTACTACACGGCGATGGATCTCTCCGTCGCCGAGCCCATGGCAAGGGCCTTCGAGGCGAAGTTTCCCGGCATCAAGGTGGCCGTCGAGCGCACCGGTGCGGAGCGGCTGTTCAACCGAATCGGCCAGGAAGTCGGCAGCAACATCAAGCGCGTCGACGTGGTCAACAGTTCCGACGCAGCGCACTTCATCGTCTGGAAGCGGCAAGGCTGGCTTGAGCCGTTCCTGACGCTGGACATGGCCGAGAACCTGCCGGCAAGCCAGCGTGACGCCGATGCAGCCTTCGTCAACCAGCGCACGCATCTGTCGACCATCGCCTACAACAGCAGCCTGGTGAAACCGGAGGATGCACCCAAGGGTTTCAACGACCTGCTGGACCCCAAGTATGTCGGCAAGCTGGTCAAGGGCCACCCGGGGTATTCCGGCACGATCATGACGGCCACGCAGCAGCTCGCGAAGGCGCTGGGCTGGGAGTATTTCGAGAAGCTCTCCAAGCAGAAGGTGCTTCAGGTCCAGTCGGCGACGGAGCCGCCCAAGCGGATCGAGGCAGGGGAGCGCGCCATCGCCGTCGACGGGAGCGATTATCTCTTCTGGATGGCCAGGGAGCGCGGCGCGCCGATCGAGGTCGTGCATGCCGTCGAGGGCACGCCGCAGATCTCCAATCCCATGGCGATCTTCAAGGCCGCGCCCAATCCCAATGCGGCACGCCTTCTGGTGGCGTGGATCATGTCGGCCGAGGGCCAGCAGTTCATCGTCAGCCTGAGCGGGCAGTATCCGGCGCATCGGCTGGTCAAGGCCAAGGCCGGCCGCCCCGAGCTCGCTTCGATCAAGACGCTGCCGGAAGATCCTGCCGAGGTCGAAAAAAACGCCGAAGACATCAAGACGCGGTACCAGCGCCTCTTCAAAGTATGATGCGCGACCTTTCGCGACCGATCCTGCTCGCCGTCAGCGGGCTGCTGGCGGCGATGATCGTCCTGCCGATGGGTTGGCTGCTGGTGGTGAGCCTGACCGACAAGGAAGGTGCCGCGACCCTGGCGAATTTCGTCGCGCTCTTCACCGATCCGACCTTCGTCGAGCCCCTGATCACGACCCTGATCATCGCCTGCTCGGTGAGCGCAATCTGCTGCCTGGTGGCGGCGCCGCTGGGCTGGCTGGTCGCCCGCACCGACATGCCGCTGGCCGGCATCGTCCGGACCTTGGTCATGGCCTCTCTCGTGACGCCGCCCTTCGTTGGCGCGATCGCCTGGGAAATGCTGGCGGCACCGAACTCCGGCCTGCTGAACCAGCTTTGGCGCCTGGTGAGCGGCATGCCGTCGGACGAAGCCCTGTTCGACATCTACAGCCTGACCGGCCTGATCTTCGTCATCTCCTGCTACACGTTTCCCTATGTGTTCATCCTGGTGGCCAATGCGCTCGACCGCATGCCGGGCGAACTCGAGGACGCCTCGTCGATGCTGGGCGCCAAGACCTGGCAGACGGCGCGCCACGTCACCGTGCCGCTGGCGCTGCCGACCCTGCTTGCGGGGGCCCTGGTCGCCTTCCTGCAGGCACTGAACCTTTTCGGATCGCCGGCCATTCTGGCCATTCCGGCGGGCTTCCATACGCTGACGACACGGATCTGGAGCCTGTTCCAGTTTCCCCCCAAGCCGGAACTCGCCGCCGCCGCCTCGGTCCCCTTGCTCGTGCTGACGATCCTGCTGCTGCGCGCACAGGCGGCGGTGCTGGGACGCCGGGGCTATGCGGTGCTGGGCGGCAAGTACGGCGCGCCGCGACCTATCCGGCTGGGCTGGGGCAAGGGGCCGGCGGTGGCGCTGGCCCTGTTCGTCCTGGCCATGCCGCTGTTCCTGCCGTACGCGGCGCTGTTCAATTCCGCCTTCTCACGGGTGGCGTCGCGCCTCGTGACGCCCGAGACGATCACGCTGCACAATGTGCGCTTCACCTTCCTCGAGCTCAGCTCGACGATGCCGGCACTCAAGAACACGTTTCTGCTCGCGACCGCTTCCGCCACGCTGGGCGCCCTGCTGGCGCTGCTGATCGCCTACATCGTGGCGCGCAAGGCCGTGCCCGGCCACCGGCTGCTCGCCTTTCTTGCGACGGCGCCGCTCGCCATCCCGGGCATCGTGCTGGGCGTCGGGCTCTTCCTCGCCTACACCCGGCCGCCGCTCGCGCTGTACGGCACGCTGTGGATCCTGCTGATCGCCTTCGTGACGATCGAGCTACCGGCGGCCTACCAGCAGCTCGGATCGGCGTTCCACGCCGTTCATCCCGAGCTCGAGGAAGCCGGCCGCATGCTGGGCGCCACGCGGCTGCGCACCCTGGCCGACATCACCGCACCGCTGCTGCGGTCCGCCGTGATCGCAACCTGGTGCTTCATCTTCGTGGCCACCATACGCGAGCTCTCGGCGGCTGTGATCCTGTTCACGTCGGAAACCAAGGTGCTGTCGGTGCTGATCTTCGACCTGAAGGAAAGCGGCGATGTCGGCGCCATCGCCGTGCTCAGCCTTTCCATGGTGGCGATCACCACGATCGTGATCGCCGCGGCCAACCGGCTGCACGTCCGGCCGCAGATGCGGCCGGCAACTTGATGGAAGGAGATCTCAGCGGTCGAGAAGCTTGAAGGAATCGAAGAAGCGTCGGCTGGTCTCCGTGTCCTCCTGCCCCGACGGAGCGGCATAGATCGACTGGTAGAGCGTGTTGTGGCGGAAGACCATGAGATTGACGATCATCACCTTCGATTCCTTGTCGAACAGGGTGACGCGGCGGGCCGGGGCATCGCTGACCATGAGCTTCTTCTCGTCGCGCAGTTCCGACTTCCCGTCCTCCAGCATGCCGTCGCGGGCTGCGTCGAGGGAGGTATTGGCTTCCATCGTCAGGCCGGACGGGTAGACCGTGTACATGCTGACGAAGCCCGCCTGCCCGGTATCGACCTCGGCGCTGTGGCTGGTGATCGGGCCGCCCGGCGATGGCGTCGTTTCCGATTCGACAGTCGGCTTGCCGGGCAGGTCGATGCTGTAGCCGGCGCCGTCCGGCCGATAGGTCGACCATTGCTGAGCCTGCGCCGTCCACGGCAGGACGAGAGCGAACAGGAGCGGCAGGACAAGGCTACGAAGCATCATGATCTCCGGGATGGGGCGATGCCGCATACATTAACTGGTGGAGCCTGTCGCGCGCGAAAGCCGGGGCCTTCCAAATCGAAAACGGACCATTGCTCTCAGTGTGCAAGGAGCGGCGCACCAGCAGACGTCGTCAGTTCAGGATCGCAACATCGTCGGGCGTGATGGGTTTGTCGAGCAGGCCGAGCTGGTCGAGGGTCTTGATCGTGGCTTCCCAGCCGGCGCGCGTCTGCTGGCCGGTCGGCGGCCCGGACAGCTGTTGGGAAACGGTCGCCATGCTGCGATCGATGTAGCGTGGGGCGAGGCGGGGAAAGATACGGGCGAAGTGCAGGGCTGCGTCGGCGGGCCGCTCCTTCACCATGTTGTAGCCCTCCTGCACTGCCTCCTCGATCTTGAGCGCGATCTCGCGCCGCTCCGGGTCGGCCCAGGCAGCGTCGTTGACGATCAGGTTGAGGCTGTAGGCGCGCACGCCGAAGTCGCTGAGGCGGATCATCATGATGCGACGGCCCTCTGCGAGCAGTTCGGCCGGTGCCATCTCGTCATAGTCGACGAGGGCATCGACCTTCTTCTCGACGAGGTCGTAGGCGTTCCAGTCGACGGTGGTTTCGTTGATCTTACTGCGGTCGAGCTTGTTGGCGGCCAGCAGCGCGCGGAACTCTTCGTTGGTGATGCTGCCCGGCACCAGGCCCAGCTTCTTGCCATAGAGGTCGCGCGGATGGGCGATGCGATCCTCGCCGCGCGTATAGATCACGGTCGGAGTCTTCTGATAGTAGACGGCCAGGCTCTTGATCGGCAGTCCCTTGGACCGGCCGATCGCGGTCGCGATGCCGCTCGAGCTGCCGATCCAATACTGCTTGCCGTCGCCGATCGCTGCTGCCGAGGACATTGCGCCCTGCGTCTCGGCAAACCTGACATCGAGGCCACGACGCTCGAAGGCCCCCATCTCGCGTGCCAGGAAGAAGCCGGCGAAGGTCGGCAGGGCCTTCCAATCGAGCAGCAGATTGACCTGCTGCAGGGTTTCGACGGGTTGTGCCGAAGCCGGTGCCGAAGCGGACGCCGCGAGGCCGATCGCGGCGGCGGCAAGGACGAGGCGGCGGGGCAGGGAGAAGAGACTGGGCATGTTGGTGCGCCGGGGCTGGTCTTGGGAAATCCCTTGATAGGGTGATTCGCCACGGTGCTTGAAGCGCGCAAAGGCCGGGAATGCGAAATGCCTGTGGGCGACGGCGGAAATGGCTCCAATCAGGGCAGGTTGAGCTGCCAGCTGACGCCGAACCGGTCGGCGACCCAGGCGAACTTGCGGCTGAACGGATAGGCGTCGAGGGGCATCAGGATTGCGCCGCCGTCGGCCAGTTTTTCGGCCAGGATGGCGATCTCGGTGCCGGAAGAGCAGGTGACGAAGAGAGAAATCGACGGCGTGAAGGTGAAGGCATGCTTCACATGGCTGTCGATGAACATGAACTGCTGGCCGGCCAGCGTCACCACCGCGTGTATCACTGAGCCTTCGGCGCCCGGACCTTCCGGTCCATAGCGCGTGATGCTGACGATCTTCGACTCCGGGAAGAGCGAGACATAGAAATCGATCGCTTCCTCGGCACGACCCTCGAACATCAGAAAGGTGGTGATTTTCGCCGTCATGCCTGCTCCTTCCCGGTCTTGTCGAAATCTCTTCGCATCGTCATATCATGATGTTCATGAAGATCATCCTGATGGCCTTGCTGTCTTTTTTTCTGGCAGCCCCGATTTTTTCTGTCGTGGCGCAATCCCTTGAAGCCGACATGAAGCGCGCGGCGGGAGCCTATGAGCGCAAGGATATGTCAACTGCCGTACGCATCTGGAAGGCGTGGGCCGCCAAGGGCAATGCGGAGGCTCAGACGCTGTTGGGCGCCATGTACTGGAGCGGGGAGGGCGTGTCGCGCGATCATAAGGAGGCAGCTAGGCTCTACCTGCTGGCCGCTCAGCAAGGCTATGCGCGGGCGCAAAACGACATCGGTTTCATGCTGGGCTTCGGCGAGGGCATTCCGCCGCACGACGATGTCGAAGCCTACAAGTGGATCAAGCTCGCCATCGATCGTTACACCGCTAAGAATCAGGAACGGCTAGATCAGGCGCGAAAAGACCTCGAAACATTGCGGAGTCGCATGACGGCTGCGCAAATCGCCGAGGCCGACAAGCGGGCCAAGGCCTGGAAACCGGTAGTGTCAAAGCGCTGACCAGGGCGCTAGACTGCAGGGACATCGGCCGCCACGGCGATGTCACCGTCCCTGAAAGAAACTGGCGCTAGACTGGAACGCATGAAACGGCCCTCGGTCGCCGCGGCTCTCGTTGCTTTGCTGTTCGTTGGGGCAATACCCGTCGGAACGGCGTGCGCACAGGCACCCGTGCCGGCGCGCCTGCTGACGGGAATGCTGCTCTCCGATCATCTGCAGTTCATGCGGCTCGCTTCGATCGACAGCCTGCTGACCCGTGCCTTGGCGGTCGAGATCGAGCCGGAGGACGTGCAACCGCTGATCGCCATTGCCGATCCGGTGCCGCCCCCGGAGACGAGCGGCCCGGTCTCCGAAGAGGTGCTGGCCTACGGTCGCCGCGAGGAAGACCGCCTGCTCGGCGACGGCAAGGACGAGGAGCGGCAGCAGGCCTATCTGCCCTTCAAACGCCAGCGCGGCATCAATGGTGTCGTGGTGGGCAGCTCACTCGCCGATTCCGCAGCAGCGGCCGGCGTGCCGGCGCCAGCGATGATCGACGCTCTCGAGGCGCTGGCCCTGGCGGTCGATCTCGACAACGCGCTGCGGGACGGCGACAAGTTCTACGTTCGTTACGAGCAGACCTTCACCGCCGACGGCGCACCACTCGATGTCGGCCGCGTGATGTGGATGGAGCTGCGCACCGCCAAGGGAACGGTGTCGATCCATCGCTTCCACATGCGCGACAACAGCGAACGCTTCTGGATGGCCAGCGGCCAGGCGGCGTCGCCGCCATCGGTCCGTCTGCCGCTCGACACGATCTCGATCTCCTCGGGCTTCGGCTTGCGCGCCGATCCGTTCGATCAGCCGCCCGTGCTGTTCGCCGGCAAGCCCCAGGCGGTCGGCGGCCCGCTGCGCGATCGCCCCGCGCTGCCGCCCGGCCTGCCCACTGGCGGCGCTCTCGGCTCGTCGCGCGTGAACGTGGCGACGCCCCTCGGGGCCTCGCTCGGCCTCTCGGCCCATGCCGGTGCCAAACCTGCGGTGCCGATCCTGGTGCCCTCCGTGCGCGGCGTCGGCCGCTCGCTTTTCATGCACGAAGGCGTCGATCTGGTCGCCCCCGCGGGGACCCCGGTCCATGCCGCGGCCGACGGTGTCGTGATCGGCGCCGCACCGAACGGCCGCTACGGCAACTGGATCCGCATCGATCATGGCGGCAGCCTCAACACCGTATACGGCCACCTGGCGGGCTTCGCGCCCGGCCTGCAGCCCGGCAAGATCGTGTCGAAGGGCGACCTCATCGGCTTCGTCGGCAGCACCGGCCGATCGACCGGTGCCCATCTGCACTTCGAGCTCCTGACCGACGGCAAGCCCGTGAACCCCATCACGCACCCCGATCTCAAGCGGGCGCAACTCCGTGGGCCCGACCTCGAGAAGTTCCGCAAGCAGGTCAACCAGAGCCTCGCGGAGCGCGACCGCGAAGCCAAGGCCATCGTTTCAGTCGCCGACTGACGCCGTCTTCCGGGCCGTCAGCGCAAAGGCTTCCTCCGGCGACAGCACGAGCCGATGGCGGCCAACCAGCGCGAACCACAGGATTCCCAGGGCGAACCAGGCACAGACCCCCACGATGCCGGACACGAAGACCGGATCGAGCAACTGGTAGACCAAGGTGACGGCGGCCACGAGAAGGGTGACGACCGCGCCCGCGACGCCCATCGGCGAGCGATAGGGCCGCGCGAGCTTGGGCAGGCGGATTCGCAGCACCAGGAAGCTGACGGCCTGCAGGACGTAGGAGAGCATGGCGCCGGCGACGGCCATGTTGAGCAGCATGCCCTGGATCACGGCAGCGCCCTTTTCGGCGCCCATTCCGAACCACAGGCCGAGCATCAGGGCGAGCGCCACGCCGGAACCGGCAATCAATGCGACGTGCGGCGTCTTGTGCCGGGGGTGCGTGATCGAGAGGAACCGCGGGAAGTAGCCGGCCCGCGACAGTGAGTAGATCTGCCGGCCCTTGGCGAACAGGATGGTGTGAAAGCTCGAGATCAGGCCGACGCAGGCGACCAGTGCCAGGAGCTTGGCGAGGTCACTGCCGAAAGTGGCGCGGAAGCCGTCGAGCAGCGGCTCGCCGGAGGTCGCGAGCTGAAAGGCGCCCGGCGCCACCGAGGCATTGAGCCAGACGACCAGGCCTGCCGACACGAAGAGGGTCAGGAGGCCGGCGACGATGCCGCGCGGGATGTCGCGGCTGGGCTGCATGGCCTCCTCGGCGGCGAGCGGAAGCTGCTCGATGGCGAGGAACAACCAGACGGCGAAGGGCAGGGCCGCCAGCGCGCCGTTCAGGCCGAACGGCAGGAGCGGTCCGTGGCCCTGCGGCAGCTCGACCGGTCGGCCGTCGGGGCCGGCGCCGATATTGAGCGCATAGCGGCTGAACTCGGCCACCGGCAAAGCCGACAGCCAGAACACGGCGAGACAGGCGAGGGCTGCCAGGGTGACGATCACCGTGACGCGAAAGGAAAGCTCGACGCCCAGAACGTTGAGCGTGACGAACAGCATATAGCCCGCGATCCAGTAGAGCGGCAGCCAGACCGTCGGCGTGTCGAACACCGCGGCGAGGTAGGTGGCGAGAAAGGAGACGACCACGGCGGGCGTCAGGACGTATTCGACATTCTCGCAAAGACCGGTGACGAAGCCGCCCCAGGGGCCCATCGAGGCCCGGGCAAAGGAATAGGCGCCGCCGGTATGGGGGAGGGCGGCGGCCATTTCGGCGATACAGAAGACCAGGCCGAGATACATGGCCGCGATCGCCAGTGCCGCCAGGGCATAGCCGCCCCAGCCTCCGGCCAGCAGGCCCAGGTTCCACCCCGAGTAGTGGCCGGAAATGACCGCGCCGACGCCGAGCGCCCAGAGGGAGAAGACGCCGGCGTACCGGCGAAGCCCGCGACGGGCGAAGTAATCGGTGGGAACCGTCTGGTAGGGCGTGCCCGGCAAGCTCATGGCCGTCTATAGTAGAACCAGGTGGAGATCGGGGACGAGGTCGAAGACGTGAGTGCCGTTGTCATTTCGCTGCTTGCCTTCGCCCTCATTCTGCTCAGTACCGGCCTGGGGTTGATGCTCCGGCACTGGCTGCCGGAGAGACACCTCAGCGGCGATTCCAAGGACGTCATCAAGCTCGCGACCGCGCTGGTGGGGACCATGTCGGCCCTGGTGATCGCCCTGCTGTTCGCCTCGACCCGTGCCTCCTACGAAGCCACCGGCAGCCAGGTCGCCCATCTCACCGCCAATGTGATCGAGCTCGACCGGCTGCTGAAGGACCTCGGCCAGGACGGCACGGCGCTGCGACAGCTCCTGCGCCGGGACGTGCAGACTCTCGCCGATTCGATCTGGAAGTCCGAGGCGGCGGCAATGGCCGGCAATGCCGCCCTGGCGGCGACCGAGGAATTGAAGGTCGCGTCGAAGCTGCGCGAGGTAGTCGCCGGCGATGCCGTCCAGAGAGCGGTGCAGACGCGCGCTTTGGAAGTGAGCAACATGCTGTCGCAAATCCAGCTCGGGATCTACGCCCAGCCGTCGGATTCGATGTCCCGGCCGTTCGTCTTCCTGCTGGTCCTGTGGCTCTGCTTCATTTTTGCGACGTTCGCCATGTCGTCGGCGCCCAACCCGACCTTGATCTGCGTACTGTTCTTCTGCGCCTTGTCGGCGGCGTCGGCGATCTACCTGATCATGGAGCTGGGCCAGCCCTTCGACGGGCTGATGCAGGTGCAGAGCGCGCCTCTACGCCACGCTCTGCCGTCTCTATAGAGCCTTTGCTGGCGCGTCTCAGTCCCAGGCGGCGTCGACGATCTGGCCGGTTTCGGAGAGCAGGATCGTCAGCCGGTTGGGATCGTACTCGTAGCTCGGGATGCCGTCGGTCGGCCGGATGATCCGCAGCGGGTAGGGGAGATCCTCCTCGCGCACGATGTTGCCGGCCTGCTGGCCGGCCGGCGCGGCGGCGCCCTTGGCCTGGAAGTACTTGCCCAGACACTGGGCGCAATCTTCCTTGGGCGCGGCCACTTCGGCGAAACCGGGCAGCGTCTTCAAGGTGACGGCGTTGTAGCCCGAGCGCACCCGGATGCCCTTGTAGGGATGACCGCCGCCCAGCGGCAGCAGCGCTTCCACCACCATGAAGGGGCCGAGCGGCGACATGCTGGGCGGCGCACTCGCCTGGAAGATCAGGTCGAGCATGCCGTCGACGCCCTTGCCGACAGTGATGGGCAGCAGGTGCGGCGAGGTCCAGGAGTTGGACGACACCAGGCCGCGGGCGCGCACGATGTCGATGCCGCCGGTGCGCTCGGAGCGCAACAGCTCGACGCTGGTGACGAACATCACCGGATAGGGACGTCCCTCGGGCTGGCTGGGCGGCTGGCTCTGCGGCGGGCCGCTCTCCTGCGGCGTCGTCGGGCCCCCTTGAGGCGCCCCCTGTGGAGCCCCTTGCGGCGGTCCCTGCTGAGCGCCGAGCTGCGCGGCCCCTAGCAGCGAGCCGGCGGCCACCAGGGAGGCGAGGGCAAAGAGCTTGGTTCGGGTCATGGCATCCTCGGAGGCTGCGCGGCCGTCGGGCCGCTCGGAAAAAGCGGAGGAGAAACGAGATCGGCCGGGCCCTCGGCCCAGCGCCTCTCGAGCCGGTCGTAGGCTTCGAGAATGAGATCCGTCGGCACCATCTGGGTGAGCGTGCAATAGGATGTCTCGGTTCCGGTGAAGCTGCCGTTCTCGAACAGCTTGTTGACCGGGGCACCACCGCCACAGACGGAGAAGTAGTCGCAGGCAACGCTGCAGGCCTGCACGCCCTCGCAGATGTCGCGATAGAGCGGCGAGGCAAGGCAGGCCTGGTGGATCTCGGCGAGCGAGTTGAGATGGATATTGCCCAGGAGGTAGTCGCTGTAGGTCTCGTTCTTCAGTCCCAGCAATTCCGGCGAAAAGCTCGAGACGTTGCCGTGGCTGTCGACATTGAGCATGGCCAGCGGCTCGACCTGGATGTTGCGCACGGGCGCGCCTTCCGGCCGGAAGACCCGCGGCAGGGCGAGGTCGATCTCGCGCACGAAGCGCACGCCGCCGTTACGGCGGGCTTCGTGCCAGAACGTCTTCAGGAAGGCGGCATAGCGCTGCCGCAGCGCGGGACCGTGGAACAGGCTCGAAACGTGGTCGCCTTCCGATTCCTCGACATTGAAGCAGACTTGGTCGATGCCTTCCGAGAGGTAGAAGTCGAGCAGCTCTTTCGGCATGTCGAGACTCGCCTTCGACAGCACCGAGATGACGTGGAACGGCACTTCGTTCGCGCGCAAGATGCGGATGCCGGCGACCGTCTTGTCGAAGGTTCCTGCGCCGCTGCGCGTCTTGCGATAGAGATCGTGCAGCTCGCGCGGGCCGTCGAGGCTGACGCCGACGCCGACACTCCACTGCTTGAAAAGCCGGCACCAGTCGGCGTCGATCAGAATGCCGTTGGTCTGGAAGGAGTGCTTCACCACGAGATGGGGGGGCCGCAGCCGCTCGATGGTCGCGAAGGCTTCCTCGTAGAAAGCGACCGGGACGACCAGGGGCTCGCCCGCGTGCCAGACCACCGTCAGTTCAGGACAGGACCAGCCGGACGCGAAAATCTCCTCGAACAGCCGCGTCACCGTCGACTGGGCGATCACGTGCTTGTTGGAGCGGTCCGGCAGATAGCAATAGGTGCAGGCGATATTGCAGAACGCCGTCGGCTGCACCACCACCATGCCGATTTCGGGCGTGGCAGGCATCGGCGGCAGTTACCAGTTGTGCCAGCCATTGCCCCAGTTGTGCCAACCGCCGTTGCCCCAGCCGCCGTTGTGCCAGCCGTTGCCCCAGTTGCGCCAGCCGCCATTGCGCCAGCCACCGTTGCCCCACCAGGCAAGCTGCTGCTCGGGGTCGACGGCGACGAAGGGCTCGCCATCCTGGCGGTACTGCTCGATGGCTCCGGAGACGTCGTTGCGAATGGTCTGCAGACGCTCGGCGACCGAACCGTTCTTCTGCTCGGGCGCCGGCGTCGCCGTGGCCGCTGCGTTGGCCGCCGCCAGGCTCACGGAGAGACCGAAGGCCCCGGACGGCAGAAGTTGAGCAAGTGCGCGCAGTGAACGACGATCCTGGGCCATATGAACTCCCCCGCCTAGAAAGTGCCGCACGTTAAGCGCACCCGCGATGCGTGCGCAAATGAAAACGTCTGCTTGAAAACGCAGAGTTGGCCCCCATATCGGTTGCATGTTTGCGGTCGATCGATTGCAAGCGTCCGTTCGAGGTGAGCCACGGATGTAATGGTGACCGAAAGCGGACGAAGCTGCGATCTCGGCCCGGCCCCGCGCCCGAAACGGCGTCGGGGCTTTTTCTTGTCCGCCAGGGAGGGGCCTCCTGAGGAGGGGGCCTCCTGAGGAAGGGGACAGGCACGAAGCGGGCATTTGCCAAGCCGCGGGAAGCGGTATGCAATCGGCGTCATGAAGACTGAAAGCTCATCCGGCGGCGCCGTCGAGACCTTTCGTTTCGACAGCGATGGCGAGGTTCCCAACAACCCCGATCTGCCTCTGGTCGTCCATCGCGGCGCGGTACCGGAGGCCCGGCGCGGTGAGGCGGCAACGTGGCTGGAGCAGACCTTCGCCGCCAATGGCTGGGTCGACGGTTGGCGCAACGGCATCTATCCGTTCCGGCATTTTCACACCGGGACGCACGAAGTGCTGGGAATCGCCCGGGGGCGGGCCACGGTCGAGTTCGGCGGGGCCGGTGGACGGGCCCTCACGGTCGAGAGGGGCGACGTCGTCATCCTCCCTGCCGGCACCTGCCACAAGCGCCTCGAGGCCAGCGCCGATCTGCTGGTGGTCGGCGCCTACCCGCACGACAGCCGGATCGATCAGGATCGGCCGGGCGAGATCGATATCGAGGCGGCACGCCGCGCCGTGGCGGCGGTTCCCCTGCCGGCGCGCGACCCCGTCATGGGCCAGACGGGCGCCGTGACGAAGCTTTGGCGGAAGCGGTGACTCGACGCGGCCAGGCCGACGGTTGAGGGCCGGCGGTTGGGTGTCGGCGGTCGTCGAGACCCTTATCGGGCGCGGTCGAGCACCGACCGGATCATGCGGGCGAGGTCGCGCTTGCGGAACGGCTTGGTGAGCAGGTGCATTCCCGGGTCGAGCCGAACCTGGCGGACGACCGCCTCCTCGGTGTAGCCGGACATGAACACGACCGGCATCTCCGGCCGGTGCTGCATCACCTCATCGGCCAGGCGCCGGCCACTCAGGGTGCCGGGCATCACGAGATCCGTCAGCAGGAGATCGTAGGCCGGGGCGGCGGCTGAGAACGCGGCGAGCCCCGTGGCGCCGTCGGACGCCTCGTCGACGGCATAGCCCAGGCTGCGGAGCTGGCGAACCACACCATGGCGGACTTGCGGGTCGTCCTCCACCACCAGGATACGCTCGCTGCCGCCGGCCAGGGCGAGGTCGCTTGCCGGCGCCGGCGCCTCGCCGTTGCCGATGACGCGGGGCAGGTAGAGCTTGATCGAGGTGCCGCAGCCGATCTCGCTATAGACCTTGATGTGGCCCTGCGACTGCTTGATGAAACCGTAGACCATGCTGAGCCCGAGGCCGGTACCGCGGCCGACCTCCTTGGTCGTGAAGAACGGCTCGAAGACCTTGTCGAGGTTCTCCGGTGCGATGCCGGCGCCGGTGTCTGTGACGGCGATCATGACCTGCTCGCCGGTGGCGGCGTCGGGGTTCTCGGCGACGTAGTCCTCGTCGAGAGCGACATTGGCCGTCTGCAGCAGCAGCTTGCCGCCCTGAGGCATGGCATCGCGTGCGTTGATGCAGAGATTGACCAGCGCCGCTTCGAGCTGCGTGCGATCGATGCTGGTCGTCCAGAGGTCGCGGGCGAGGGCCGTCTCGACAGTGATATCCTCGGCGAACGTGCGGCGGATCAGGCGCACCGTCGACGTCACGATGTCGTTGAGGTCGGTGAGCAACGGCCTCAGAGGTTGCTTGCGCGAGAAAGCGAGGAGCTGACGGGTCAGCTCCGCGGCGCGTTGCGCGGCCCGGTCGATCTGATGAACGCGGTCGAGGGCACTCTTCGGTACGGCTTCGTCGTCGATGATGGTGTCGACGTTGGCCAGGATGACCATCAGGATGTTGTTGAAGTCGTGGGCAATGCCGCCGGTCAGCTGGCCGACCGCCTCCATTTTCTGCGCCTGGCGCAGTTCGTTCTCGGTGCGGTTGCGCTCGGTCAGGTCGTGGATCACGCCGACATAGATCGGTTCGCCGCCGACGATCGTCTCGCCGACCGCCAGATGCATCGGGAAGGTCGAGCCGTCCTTGCGGCATCCCGGCACTTCGCGGGGGCGCCCGATGGTTTTGCGGATGCCGGTGTCGAGATAGTTCTGCAGGAACTGGTCGTGTCCGGAGCGCAGCGCGACGGGCAGCAGCATCTTGATGTTCTGGCCGATCACTTCGGCGGCGGCGTGGCCGAACAGCTTTTCGCAAGCCCGGTTGTAGACCTGGATGGTTCCCTTGCTGTCGATGATGATGAGTCCGTCGACCAGCGTGTCGAGAACGGTATCCACCAGCGAACGCAACCGGCGTTCGCTGGCGCTCAGCCGTTCCTGCAGGGCGGCGTGTTCGCTGACGTCGCGGGTGATCGCGCCGTAACCCAGGATTTGCCGATCGGCGCCGCGAACGGCCGTCAGCACCGTTTCGGCCGTGAACAGGCTGCCGTCGCGGCGGACACGCAGCCCCCTCGTCTCGCAACGTCCCTCGGCGGCGGCCACGGAAAGTGCCTGGGCCGGGAGGCCCGCTGCGACATCCTCGGCCGAATAGAATATGGCGCAGGATTGACCCAGCACGTCGTGGGCCTCGTAGCCGGTCATGGCGCGGGCGCCTTCGTTCCAGTCCGCGACCCGGCCCTCGGTATCGAGGGTGAAGATCGCATAGTCCGACAAGCTGGCGATGAAGTGCTGAAGAAGGGGCGAGGGCCTGGGCAAGTCGGGCGGCGGCGTTCGGGACAGCAACGCAAGCTCCTCCGGCCGGTCGGTGAAACCGCCGGGAGACGGCAAACAATTACCTGCGGTCTGACGCTTTTGCACGTCGACCAGCTCCTCCTGGCGTCGCCCACCCCAGAGCGGCACGCCGCGAACATATGAAGTTCGCCCTACACCTGAAACTTATTTAAACGGAAATGCAGATTTCCCGTCAATCACGTCCTACTGAGGACGCTGTTCAGGGTCCTGAGCGACATCGGCTTCTCGACGACGGTGCAGCGCGGTCGCCTGCTTCCGGCCTGAAGGGCCTCGATGCGGTCGACATCGTGGGCGCCCGACATCAGGACCCAGTGGCACGCGGGAAACTGATCGGCCATGGAGGCGTAGAACTCAGCTCCATTGCCGTCGGGCAGGTTCACGTCGCAAACGACCACATCGGCGAACGCGCCGCTGGCGGCAAGGCGGTGGGCGACCAACTGCGCTTCGCGGAGCGATCCGCACGCCGTGACTTCATGGCCACGGCGCTGGAGATACTCGCGAATTTCCGTCCTGAGGTCCTCGTCATCCTCGACAAGAAGAATCCGCACCGTCACTCCACGCGTCGTCAGGCGACATCCGTCGCCGGAGAACAGCACGAAGTGAATGCCTGACGGCCAAGCCCGTCAAGAATTGCCGGTATTCAAACGCGAATATCTAAGCGCCGCTTCGGGAAACACTGAACGGAACGAAGGGGAAGGGGAGCAGGCGCTTCTTCGGCAGGAGCGGCGGTAGGCCGGTCTGCGTCGTGGTCCGGATCAGTTTCAGGACGGCACTGCGCAATGAGCCGAGCGCCACCGGCTTGTTCATGAAGGTGAAGATGCCGATGCTGGCAAGAGTCAGGTCCGAGAGGCCGTCGATCCGGCCGGACATCAGGATCATCGCCGTTCCCGGGCTCAGGCGCTTGATGCGTTCGGCGACGGTGACGCCGTCCAGGTCGGGCAGATTATAGTCGATCAGGGCGACCTTTGGGCGCAAGCGGGCAACGGTATGGACAGCCAGCGATCCACTCACCGTGGCCTCGACCTTGAGCCGCGCCCGGCGCAAATAGCAGGCGAGTTCCTCAGCCTGCGTGGGATCGTCCTCGATGATGAGGACATCCGTCAGGGAGGCTTCGACGCTCGAACTGCCTTCAAACATGTGTCTCGAATAGAAACGATCTCGGTTAAACTTTCACGACGGATCGCTTCCGGATTGGAGCGATCACGGCTTTTGCGGCCAGCCGACACAGTGCGTTTCCGTACGAATGAAACCGCCAAACCGGCCGCATCCATGCACAAGCCGCGCCAGGTCAGTTTGCCTTGCGGTTGAGGTAGGTGTCGAAGAAGCGTTCGACGGCGTCGAGGCCTTCCTGGCTCAGGCGGACGATGGTGCGCCGCTTGTCTCCGGCGTCGCTGACGCGCTCGATCAGCCCATGCTCGGTCAGCTGGTCCATGCGGCGCAGTGCCGTCGTCAGGGGAACGCCCGAGGCGACACCCAGGCTCGTCACCGTAACTTCGGCACCGGCCAGGCGCGCGTCGTAGAGATCGAGCAGCATTTCCCAGCACGGATCCGAGAAGAGCTCGGTCGGGAAGTGCTGGCTGCGCATCTTGCGCATCGAGCGCATGTCCTTGAGGGCGGTACGCTTGCGATCGAGCGGTCCACCGGTGACCGTTTCCGCGACTGGTGCCGCGCGTTCGCGGGCCTGTCGAACCAGCAGGGCCGCTTTCACCGCCCGCACCAGGCGAGGCCCGTCGACCGGCTTGGTGAGAAGGTCCCGGGCGCCCAGCCGGATCGCTTCCACGGCATCGTCGAAACCGGCATGACCGCTCACGAAGATCACTTCCGGGCGACTGCCCTCGGCGAGCTTGGCGAGCCGGCCGGCGAACTCCAGGCCCGCCACCTCCGGCATGCGCAGATCGGACACCACAACCTTGACGCGATGGCCCTCGGCCAGCAGTTGCAGCGCCTGTCCGCCATTACCGGCCGACAGGCAGGAAAGCCCGGCCTTGGCGAGGCATTCGATCAGCTCCTCGACGGCTGCCGAATCGTCATCGACCACCAGCGCATCGGCGTCGCGAGGCTGCCGGGCAGGGTGGCTTGTCATGAACGGCGGGCTTCCTTTCGGTGCAATGGTTCAGCGTCCAAAACGGAGACGATCATGGTACGACGCAGGCCCCAAACTGCCTGCTTCGAGGTACACTCTGCAAGGGTGGCGCGGCGTCCGGCCGGGGGTTTTTGTGGGTACCGGCGCCCAACAGCGCCATATGTCGGGGGTGACGGTGTCGTCGGGACGGTCAAATCGAGATGGCGAGCAGTCGGTGCCCCGTCCTGGCTCGAGCCCGCTGGAAGGCTCGGGAAGCCTTCGCCGTACCGTCACGGGCTGTATCCTGCACATCCTGCTGGTCTGGAGCATGGTGTGGCTGGTCATCGAGCACAATTACCAGCGCGCTGTCGACAGCTCGAAGGCGTCGGCTGAGACCATTGCCCTCGCGGTCGCCGCGCACGCCAGCCAGACCCAGGGGTCGGCCGACCTGATCGTGAAGAGCATGGTCCATTGGATCACCGAGGAACATATCCAGACGGAACAGCAGTTCCGCGAGGTCATGGGCCAGAAGCGCTTTTTCGACATCATGCGCGATCGCATCGTCGGGCAACCGCAAATAGGCGTTGCCCTGATCATCGCTGCCAACGGCGACGTCGTAAACGCAACGCGGGTCTGGCCACCGACCGCCGGCAACGTCGCCGATCGGGAAGCGTTCAGAATGGCGATCGAGCCCAATGCCCCGACGCTCAGCGCGACCTCGTACGGCCGCTTGAGCGGCCAGCCACGTTTTTTCATCTCCCGCAAGATCGTATCGCCGACGGGGACCTTGCTCGGTGTCGTCGCCGTCGGCCTGGAGGCGGATTTCTTCGCCACCTTCTACCAGCAGATGGCGCTTGGCCCCGACAGTTCCGTGGCGCTCTTCCGGGACGACGGAACCTTGCTCGCCACCAGCCTGCCCGACCAGAAGCTGGGAGCGCGCTTCGACCAGACGCTCTTGCAGCGCCTGGTCGAAAGCGGACAGTCCGGCAAAGCCGTGCTTACGCACGGAGACTTCCCGGCCTTTTCCGGAGGCGGTTCCACAAGCATCGTCGTCGCCGCCCGATTGGCAAACCTGCCTGCCTACGTCACGGTGGCGATCGGGGAAAGCACCTTCCTCGCGCCCTGGCGCGATCGCAACCTGCTGATCGTCGCCATCGGCCTCCTGTTGACCGCACTCACGGTCCTGGCCGGCCTGCGCATGGCGCGGCTGATCGAGCAGACCAAGACCGCCGCGCGCGAAGCGTCCGAGCGGCAGGTGCTCGCCGCGATCGTCGATACGCCGACGGCCATGACGGCCGTGGTCGATCGGCAAGGCAAGGTCATTCATGCCAATTCGCTGTTCCGGCGGCTGCTTGGAGCGGGCAACGACGGTGTCGTGACGGATGCGCTCTACAATCCGGCACTCGAGGGAGTCGAGCCGCTCCTCATGTTCGTCAACGGCCAGGCGCCGACGGCGGAGGTCGATCTCAGGCTGGTCCTGTCGGGCGACCAGACGCGCCGGCTGCGCTTCTCGCTGTCGCGCCAGTCGCTGCCCGATAGCGGGGAGTGCGTGGTCCTGGTCGGTCACGACGAAACGCTTCGCCATCAGGCCGAGCGCGCCATCGCCCTGTCGGGCAAGCTCGTCACCCTGGGGGAGATCACGACCGGCATCGCCCACGAGCTCAGCCAGCCGTTGAACGTGATCCGGATGGCCGCCCAGAACGCGCTGGCGGAGGCACGGTCCGAACCCGAACCGGTGGGGGTGGACGACGAAGACGCAGGCGAGCCGCTGCCGACGATGTCCGATCAGGAATTCCGCGACTTCGCCACCACCAAGCTCGACCGGATCATGGTGCAGGTCGATCGCGCGGCAGCCGTGATCTCACGCATGCGCATCTTCAGCCGGACCACGCGCGAGGGGCCGAAGCTCTTCGACTTGCGCGACGCCTGTCGTGGCGCGATCGCCCTGACGGCGCAGCGCTATCGCGCCACCGGTATCGCCGTGCAGGAGAGGCTGGGGGACGAACCGCTCACGATGACCGGCCATCAGCCTCTGGTGGAGCAGGTGCTGGTGGCGATTCTCGGCAATGCCCGTGATGTTCTCGCCGAGATGCCTCGCCAGGACAGGGAAGTCGTCGTTTCGACGACCCGGCGCCCCGACGGCCGGCTTATCGTGCGGGTCTCGGACAACGGTCCGGGCGTCCCGGAGGCCGTGCGCGATCGCATCTTCGAGCCGTTCTTCACGACCAAGCCCGAGGGACAGGGCACCGGCCTCGGCCTTGCCGTTGCCTACGGCATTGTCCGTGATGCCGGTGGCAGCCTGACCCTCGAACCCGGTGAGGGCGGGGCGACCTTCCAGATCGAGCTGCCGGCGAACGCTCCCGGCGGGGCCGGCCGATGACGGTCGGCGTTCTCTTCATCTCCACCGGCGGCATTTGCCGGGCACCGATGGCGGCGAGTGTGTTCCGCACCTTCGTCCGGCGCGGAAACATCGAGCGTTTCTTCGAGGTTGCCGCCGCCGGCACGTTCGACGGCCATGCCGGCGAGCAGCCCTCGCTGCTGGCCCGCGAGGTGACCGAACGGCGCGGCTATGCGTTCGACGCCACGCCGGTCAGGCCGCTGCAGCCGGACGACCTGGCGCGCTATCACCACGTCATCGCCATGGATCGCACCATCCTGGCCGCGCTGCGCTGGATGGCGCCCGCCGGTTACACCGATCGGCCGCAGCTTCTCATGCGCCATGTCGAACGGGCGCGCGTCGTCGACATTGTCGATCCGTACGGCGGTTCGGCCGGCGAGTATGCCCGTGCCCTCGACCTGATCGAGAAGGGCTGTGCCGGGCTGATGATGACCATCGTCCGAGCCCTGCAGGGCGTCGCCGGGTCGCAAACGATGGCTCGTAAAGCCGGCGAGGATGGAAGTTAGCGACGGGTGAAGAGAATGTCCTGCTGGCGGGCCGGCATTGTGGTGAGGCGGCGCAACGCCATGGGATGGCGCCAACGCAGGTACCAGTCGAGCTCGTATTCGTTGTCGATCGCCCAGGCGGAGAAGCCCGCCGTGCCCAGGCGGTCGAAGACGTCCTGCCAGGCGGCCGCATCGTCCTGGGGGCTCGCTTCGACGACGATGTCCATGGTCGGCGGATAGATGGCGAGGCGGTCGAGGATATGGCGCAGGATCGGCGGCTCCGCCCCTTCGATATCCATCTTGATGAGTCTGAGCCGTTGCATCTCGTCGGCCGTCAGGATCTCGTCCAGCGGCGCTGCCTCCACCGAAGCCATGCGCGTGCCGCCCCGAGAGGCGAGAGTCGTGGCAGCGCCGATATTGCCGTCATGGATTTCGTAGAGGTCGAGCCGTCCCGGCGTCTCGGCGACCGCGATGTTGACGGCGCGCACGTTCACCGAGGCGGCATTAAGGGCGAGATTGCGCTGCAGAAGGGCAAAGGAGCGGGGCGAGGCTTCGATCGCCACGACCTGGCCGGCACGGCCGATGCGATGCGACGCGAGCAGGGTGTCGTAGCCGATGTTGGCGCCGATATCGACGAAGACGTCACCGCTTTTGAGGTTCTGCTCGATGACCCGCGACACGTCGGGCTCCCAGACACCGAAATGCAGGATCATCCGCTGGATAAGGTCAGTGGGGTCGCAGTGCATCCGGGCGCCGAAGAATGTCGTTGCGACATGGTCAGGGCCGAGCATGCGCAACACCTTATCGTAGCCGCGGAAGGCGAACCGGGCCGCGCGCAGAGGCAGGCGCCTGATGGTGCCGACGATGGCCCGGTGCAGCAGTCGGATCATGCTGACGTCTCGATGCTCTGCGGAGTGCTACAGGGGCTTGCCGGCGCTGCTGCTCCAGCGCGGCATCATCTCGTTGCTGGGCAGGGTCTTGTCCACCACCTTGCGGGCCGTCTCGATGCCGGCCACCGGCAGGCCCTTGGGCTCGAGCAGCCCGACCTGGACGAGCACCGAGGCCTGATCCCAGTAGATGTGCTCGTGCGCGACCTTGCCGTCCACGAAGCGCACGATGGCGACCAGGGGCACTTCGACCCGACGTCCGGTCGGGGCGACGCCCGGCAGCATCCAGTCGACTTCGCTGGTATGGGTGAAGCTGAAGATCATCTCGTCGACGATCTGGTCGGTGCCGATCGTCCGGCTCACCGGCGTGAGAGCGGTGTCCGGAGGGTTACCGCCGATGAAGTGATACTTGTAGAAGCGCTTGAGCTGGTCGTGGCCGACGCCGCCCGTCAGGGTCGGCACGTGGTTGACGTAAGGGGCCTCGACCATGGTCGCCATCGTGGCGTCGACGTCGCGGGTCTCGAACTCGTAACGACAGTGGGCTTCCCAAAGAGCGGCGAGGTCGTGCGTCGGCATGGCGTTGATCCCTAATCGTGGCGGACGAGGAATCCTAGCGCGAAATAGTCCATTGCGCGCCCGTCCGGTGGAGAGCGGCGTCGGAAGGCCTGTCGTTTCGTGACGAGAATGGCGGGCGGGCGGTGGCCTCCGATATCGCCCGCAACTTTTTCTTTGCGCGCATGCGGCCTGCAACATAGCCTTCCGGTCATTGGGGGTACGTTCGGCGCATGGTCGAAGTCAGGCCCGACAAGGACGACGCGTCGGACGTCGATTTCGTGGCCCTGCCGACGGGCACGAAGATCGGACGGTACGAGGTGCTGGCCGTCCTGGGCCAAGGCGGCTTCGGCATCACCTACCGGGCCTTCGACTCCCAGCTCGGTCGCGAAGTCGCCCTGAAGGAGTTCCTGCCGACATCGCTCGCAGTGCGCCGGCACGGATCGACCGTGTCGCCGCGCTCGACCAGGGTCTTCGACGATTTCGCCAAGGGTCGCGACCGCTTCGTCGCCGAAGGCCGGACGCTGGCAACGCTCCATCGTGCGCCGGGCATCGTGCGGGTCTTCGACTTCCTGGAGCAGAACGGCACGGCCTACATCGTCATGGAGCTTCTGGGCGGCGAAACACTGGATCGGTGGTTGAGTCGAAGGGGCCGATTGGAGCCACACGTTGTCGGCCGGATCCTGTGGACGCTGCTCGATGGTCTCGAACAGGTTCACGATGCGGGCTTCCTGCATCGCGACATCAAGCCGTCCAACATCATGCTCGACGATCAGGGTCATCCGACCCTGATCGATTTCGGCGCAGCACGTGCGGCGATGGCCGGTCAAACGGCGACCATGACGGCGGTCTTCACGCCGGGCTACGCGGCCGCCGAGCAGATGAGCGCCGCGGGGCAGGGGCCTTGGACGGATATCTACGGGCTCTCCGCGACGCTCTATCATGCGATTGCCGGCAAGGCACCGCCCAGCTCCATCGACCGCGCCCTGGAAGACCATTGTGAGCCGATCGCGCGGTTGGCCGGCGCCGACTTTCCGCCCGGCCTTCTTGCGGGCCTCGATGCGGGGCTTGCCGTACGCGCCTCCGACCGCCCGCAATCGATCGCAGATTGGCGTACGGTGTTTGCGTCCGGAGATCCCGACAAGACGGTCGTGATGCGACCGCGGTCATCCTCTCGCGTGCCCACGACGCCGGCGCGAACGCAACGTGGCCGCCTGTCCGCGGGCAGTTATCTCGCCGGTGCGGCACTTGCCTTGCTGTTGGCTGGCGGCGGCACCTATTTCGTGACGACGTTCCGGCCATCATCTCCGGCGCTGTCGCTGCAGGATCTCAGGACGGAGGATCTCGAGCGCCTCCTGGCCGAGCGCCGTGCAGCGGAGGCTGCTGCTGTCGAAAAGCGCCGGCTCGAGGAGGAGGCCATGCGTCGGGCCGAGGCCGACACGGCGGCCAAACGGCAGGCCGACGCCAATCTCCAGCAGGCTCAGCAGCAGCTCGAGAAAGCCGAACAGGAGTTGCTTCGCTTGCGGGCGGAAATCGACGCGAGCCGTCAGCAGGCGCGGAGCGAAGCCGACGCCGCAGCGAAGCGCGCCGAAGCCGAGGCGGCCCAACACAGGGCCGAAGTCGAGATCGCGGCCCTGAAGCAGGCGGAGCAGGACGCCCGCCGCAAAGCGGCGATCGAGGCGGAAACCAAGCGCAAGGCCGACGAAATGCTGATCCGGGCGCAGGCCGAGCGGAGGCGCGCCGAGGCCGAGTTCGCTCGCAAGGCGGAGGAAGCGAAGGCGCATCCCGCGGCGGTCGCGCCCACATCGGTCGTATCCACGCCGGCGGAGCCACCCGCCGGGAGCGCGACGTTCGACGGTTCCTACCGCGGCACCTTCGACCAGAGCGGGATGCGACCCGGCGACAGCGGTCCGCGTGGCGTGACGCTGCAAGTTGTGGGCAATTCCGGAAACGGTACCTTGAGCAGCATTGTCTGCGGCAACGCGCCGATCGCGGTGCGCCTGTCGCCGACCGGCGACATCTCGGGCAATGCGACAATTTTCGATGCGGCCTGCCAGCGCTTGCCGATGTCCGTGAAGGGTAAGGCTGGTGAGGGGCGGCTGCAGCTCCAGCTTTCCGGCGTCGGCATCAGCGGTGCCGCGGCGCTCACGCTCGCAGGAGCAGCGCCACAGGTGGCGAAGCCCATCCCGTCGAGCGCGGCCGCGCCGCCGCCGATCGACACGGCGCGCTGGGTGGGTCGCGTCAGATGCAACAGCTGGTCCAATAGCGGCCTGCCCGTCGATCTATCAGCGACCGGCGGACAGGCGGCCACAGGCACAGCCGACGGCACGGTTTTTCTGATGACGATCAGTGGCAATCGCTATTCGGCCAGCATCAAATGGACGGTTCCCAATCCAACCCGAAGTTTCAGCGGCACTTTCTCCGGAACCCTCTCGGGGGAGCGCCTGTCGACGACGACGGTGGCGCGCCCCGACTTCAAGAATCAATGGGGCTCACTGTTCGATGACCAGTGCAGTCTCGAACTCGCCAAGATGCGCCGATAGGCGCGCTAACGAGCGGCCGACAGGCCCGGCGTGACACCGCCATAGTCGGGGCTGACGCGGCCGTTCCAGCCGAAGCCGACATAGCCGCCGGCGGCATCGTAGAGATAGTCGAAGCCCTGCAGGAACATGCGCCCGGTATTCACGAAGACACCGCTGTCGTGGACGACCTCGACCTTGGCGGGATGGAGCGGGTTGCCGCGGCGGCCGACGACCAGGTCGTAGGACACAGGCTGCGGCTGGCGGCGATCGGGCAGGTAGATCGCAAGGCGCGTGCCTTCCGGCGCGACGTGTCCGCGGCGAAGCGCGGTGCCCGACGGCGGCGACAGAAACATGTAGTCGATGCCGGTATCCATCAGCAGGGTGCCGTGCCCCCGCCGGCCGTCGACGACGACTTCCATCGGCGTGCCGGCCCAGTCGGGTTCGCCGGAAGGGCTGGCCTTGGGGACGAGCTTTATGAACGCCATATGGCGCGTGAGGGCCGGCGTCATGCCGAGATGCACGCCGGTGCGGGTGACCACGTAGCCCGGTCGGACGCTGCTTGGCGGCTGGCCTGACGCGAGCGACACGAGATTGACGAAGGGATTGCGCGGTGCCGTTTCGGCCGCCGTGCCCTGCGCACTGCCGCGATCGAAGCCAATCCCCATGAATCCGACGCGGCGCGGGTTCTGCTCGGGCCGGCAGTCGCGGGCATGCTCCAGGCAGGTGATGTGAGTGACGCGCAGCACCTGCACCCGCGCCGTCGCGACAGGTGTGTGGGCATCGCGTTGGATCATGACATCCGTCAGGTAGCGTTCGCCGTTCAGGACGCGACCGCTGCTATTGTAGACGAGACGTCCGGGACCTTGCGGCACGTCACCCGCGCCAGGCACGAAGTGCTCCGCCGACGTGACGATGCCGGTCGACCCGGTATCCATGCCGAACCAGCGCGGTTCGGCACCGCGAAGCTTCAGCCAGACCTGGGGCACATGCTCGGCCGAGATCGGTCCGTTGGCGAACGGGATCTCGAGGGACGTCAGTCCCTCGTACTGCTGCCACGGAATTTGAGCATGAGCTGCAATCTGTCCGCCGTTGAGAAAGGCGAGGCTCGCGCCGAGAATGGCAATCGTCGTGCCCAGCGCAGCGAGGCGCGTCATTCTGGCCATTGAAGCTTCTCCCGATTCCATTATCGCCTGAAGACGAAATTCTTCACTGACGTCTTTCATGTCGTCTCTGCATACTAAGGCCTTGCATCCAAACGTCAGCTGGGGCGTTGTGTAATCGTGATAACGGTCCGCTCCCCACACCGCGCCGTGTCGGGCAAGAGTAAAATTGCGCGCCTGGTGGGCAAGATGGCGCTCGTGATGATGCTTTGGGCATCGTTCGGCGGAATTGCCGAGGCGCGAACGGGCAAGGTCGATCTCACCATGTCCGGCGACGAGGGCATGCAGGCCGACCTCAAGTCCCTCGTCGAAAGCACCGACAAGAGCCAGCCTTTGACCGGCGACAGCCTGTCCCTGCTGCAGGGCGCCCAGGCGATGCTGTCGCGTATGACTGGCGCGCTGCGGTCGCGCGGTTTCTACGATGCCGAGGTGAGTGCGACGGTCGACGGGCGACCGATCGCAGATGCCGCTGCCCTCGACGCGATCGAAGCCAAGCCGGAAGGCGATACGGTCGCCTTCGCCTTCGATGTCAAGACCGGCCCGCGCTATCGCATCGGGCAACTGGCCATTCGGCCCCCCGGCTCGGCGACGTCGCTGCCCGACATCGATCGAGCCAAGCTCGGCATCGCCCCGGGCGATCCCGCCGATGCCGGGGCGATCATCGGTGCCCAGGACAAGCTGCTCACGGAGTTGCGCCAGCAGGGTTATGCCCTTGCGGCGGTCAAGGATCGCGAGGTCGTGGTCGATCACGCCACGCGCGAAGCCGACGTCACGTTCATCGTCGAAAGCGGCCCGACCGCGCGCATGGGACCGGTACACTTTTCGGGCACGGAGAAGATCGACACAGTCTGGCTGCAACGCCGCGTGCCCTTCAAGGAGGGTGAACCTTATACGCCGGCCAAGGTCGACGAGCTGCGCGGCAAGCTCACGTCGCTCGGCGTGTTCAATGCCGTCCGCATCCGGCCGGCAACCGGCCTCGATGCCAATGGCGAGTTGCCGATCGATGTCGATCTCGCCGACCGGCCGCAGCGTTCCATCGGCTTCGGCATCAGCTACGAGACGCAGCTCGGCATCGCGGTCGACGGGTTCTGGGTTCATCGCAACCTGTTCGGCCAGGCCGAAAGCCTGCGGCTGTCTGCGGAGATCAACCATATCGGCCAGGGCGACGCGGTCACCGACACGGGCTTCGCGTTCCGTGCGGCATTCCGCAAGCCCGACTGGTGGCTCGCAGGGCAGGACTTGCGGGCCGAGGCGGCGGTGCTCCGCGAAGTGCTCCCGGCCTATACACGCAAAGGCGTCATCTTCGGTGCTGGTTTCGACCGGACGTTCTCCAAATCCTTGCAAGTACGCTACGGGCTGGCCGGCGAATTCTCCCAGATTACGCGCAACGGCATCACCCAGGACTACCAGCTGCTCGGGATCCCGCTGACGGTCCTCTACAACAAAGCCAACAGTGATATGGACCCGACGCGCGGCTATCGCCTGCAGCTCGACATCACGCCCTGGATGGACACCGGTCCTTCCGGCAACTTCTTCACCGTCATGCGGCTGACTGGCCGCAGCTATCTCGATCTCGGTGAGCCCGGCCGCACCGTGCTGGCGACGCGCGCCTCGTTCGGCACCGAACCCGCAACCAACATCAACGCCATTCCGCCCGACAAGCTGTTCTATGCCGGTGGCGGCGGCTCGGTCCGCGGCTTCGTCTATCAGAGTGCCGGCCCGCGCGACGCCTTCAACAATCCCCTGGGTGGCGCCAGCGTCATCGAGGCGAGCGTCGAGCTGCGCCAGCGCATCGGGCAATCCTTCGGGGCGGTCGCCTTCATCGACGCCGGCAGCGCCTATCCCGACTATCTGCCGAACTTTTCGCTGTTTGCGCCGCGTGTCGGCGCCGGCGCCGGCGTGCGCTATTATACGGACTTCGGCCCGATCCGCTTCGACGTCGGCATTCCGCTCAACCGGCGCGAGGGTGATCCGCCGTTTGGCGTCTATGTCAGCCTGGGACAGGCCTTCTGATGCGGATCGTACGTATCCTTGGTTGGACTGCCGGTGGCGTCGTCGTGACCCTGACGGCGGCGTTCGCGGCGCTTCAGCTGCCGCCGGTGCAAGCTGCCGTCGCGTCGCTCGTCTCCGATCTCGCCTCCTCGCCGGACAGCAAGCTCAGCCTGCAGGGCTTGAGCGGCTTCGTTCCGACCGACCTCAAGGTCGCCCGCATCGAGCTTGCCGACCGGCAGGGAACCTGGCTCACGGTCGAAGACGCCGAACTGCGCTGGTCGTTCCTGTCGCTGCTCGGGGGACGGCTGCGCATCGATACCGTCGCGGCGCGCCGCATCGACGTCGCGCGGGCACCGGAGTCGACCAAGGCCGAACCCGCCCCTGCGACCGGCAAGTCGGGCACGCTGCAGCTGCCCGTCGGCGTCGACCTCCAAACTCTTTCGGTCGACGAGCTGCATCTCGGCGCCGCCCTGGCGCAAGTCGATTCACGCTGGAAGCTTTCCGGCAACGCGCTGCTGCCGGCCGACCTCGCGGAGGGCCGGCTGAAGCTCGACGGCAACCGCATCGACGGCCCCATGGGGCGCCTCGGCGTCGATCTGCGCTTCGACGCCAACCGCCAGACGGTCGATGGCAGTGTGACCTTCGACGAAGGCAAGGGCGGCGTCGCTGCCGCACTCCTGCAGCGACCCGACCTCGATGGCGTGGCGACGCGGCTCACTGTCAAGGGCGACGCCCGCGCCGGCAATGCCGACCTCTCGGTGTCGGCTGCCGACGCCGTGACGGCGACGGGCAAGGCGACCTGGCAACCACGCGACAAGGCGACCGAAGTCGAGCTGCGCCTCGACGCGGCCGGACCCGGCCTGCCTAAAGGGCCGCTGACCGATGCGTTGCGCGGGCCGCTCACGCTCACCGCGACTGCATCCGTCGACGACAAGCTCGTGGCCCTACGTGAAGCGCGCCTCGCGCTCGGCCCGCTGGCGGTCGTTGCCACCGGCCGCTACGACCGCACCGCCGATCGCCTGCAGGCCACGACCACCGTCGAGGCCGCGGAGCCGGGACCGTTTGCGCCGCTGTTGGCCGGGGCAAGCTGGCGGGGGCTGCGGCTGGAGACGAAGGCCGACATCGCCGATCTGGCCAAGACGCCGCGCGGCACGGTGCTGCTGAACGGCGGCGCCGAGGACATCTCGATCGCGGCGATCGATCCGCGGCTGCCGCCGCCCGGCAAGGTCGTGATCGATGGCCGCGCCGCGTTGCGCGATGGCACACTGACCCTCGAAACACTCAACGTCACGTCGGCACCGGTTTCGGTGACGGCGGCGGGTAACTACGTCCCCGCAACCGATCGCGCCCAGGCCAAGGTGACGCTCAACCTGCCCAGCCTGGCGCCGTACTCGGCGCTCGCCGGCCGCGATCTCGTCGGCAACGCCGCGCTCGATCTCTCGGCGACCAGCGACAAGGGCGATCTGGCGCTCACCTGGCAGGGCGCGCTGCGTGACCTTGGTGTGCCGAATGTGCCGCGCGATCTCGCGTCGTCGGTGTCGCTGGGCGGCAGTGCCAGCTTGAAGCGCGACGAGACCTGGACCTTGCGCGGCGTGCGAGTGGCCAGCGAAGGCGGCGCTTTCGGCATCGAAGGCAGTGGCCGAGGCAAGACGGGAACGCTCGATCTCTCGCTCGACCTGCCCAAGCTCGCCGCCCTTGGTGCTGATGTCGCGGGGACAGCCTCGGCGAAGGCCACGATCGCGCTCAGCGGCGAGAACACCGAGGTGAAGCTGACCGCGGCCCTGCGCGATATCGCCCATCAGCAGCTCAAGGCCCAGAAGCTCGATCTTTCGGCGACGGCGGCGCTCGATGCAGCAGGTGCGGTGAGCGGCACAGTCGAGGCCAGTGGCGATGTTGCTAGCCAGGCCCTGACCTTGAACGGTAGCTTCGCGCGCAACGCCTCGGGCGGCCTGACCGTGCCATCCTTCAAGGGGAGCTGGGCGAGTGCCGTGCTCGACGTCGTGGATCTCGCCGTCACCGAGGCACGCACCTCCGGGCACGCCAGGATCGGCATGGCGCGCCTGCAGGATCTGGCGCCACTGATCGGTACCGAGATCGCCGGCTCCTTGGAGGCCGAAGTGAAGGCCGATCCCGCGTCGCCGGCGGGCCGTCTCGATGTTCGCGTGCAGGGTGCCAACATCCGCAGCGGCGGCATCGGTGTCGGCGCGCTCACTCTCGGTGGCACGATCGACGAGCCGGTGGGCGATGCGCGGGCCGACCTGACCCTGACGGCAAATCGGCTGGCCGGGGTATCGGGCGTCAATGGACTGACGGCGACGGCCAAAGGCGGCAAGCCAGGTCTCGACGTCACCCTGCAGGCGAACGGCAGCACGTCCGCCAATCTCGCCGCCCGGATGGAGATGGTGGGTGAGGAGATCCTCGTCGCCCTGCAGCGCTTCGATGGCCGCTACGATCGCATACCGCTGACCCTCGCGGCGCCCACCAAGATACGAGTCACCGGCGAGCGCATCAGGATCGATCCGACCAACCTGCGGCTGGGCGGCGGCCGGCTGACGGCCGGTGGCACGCTCGACCCGACAGCCAGCGATTTCCAGGTCGAGCTGGCAGCACTACCGCTCTCCCTGGTCGAAGCTTTCGCGCCCGGCACCAATCTCGAAGGCACGCTCAACACCCGCGTGCGCGTGCAGGGGCCCATGGCCGCACCGCGCATCGAGGCGACGTACAATGCCGCCGGCGTGCGGGCACGCCTGCCGGATACGGCTCTGGTGCCGCCGATCGCCCTGCAGGGGACGGCGTCGCTGGCCGGCCAGCAGGCGGCATTCGATGCGCGCGTCACGGCCGGTGGGTCGACCAATCTCACCTTGAAGGGCCAGGCGACCTTGCCGCAGGGCCGGGCGGCGCTGGCCGGCAACGCGACCATCGGCGGAACCGTCGACATCGCGCCGTTTGCGCCGCTCGCCGGCAACAGCATCCGCGGTCTCAGCGGCACGTTGCGGCCCAATCTCACCTTCGAGATCGCGGGCTCGCGCGTGACCGGCAGCGGCACGGTCGACCTGTCGAACGCGGCACTCGCCATGCCCGAGGCCGGCCTGCGTCTCGGCAATGGCGAGGCGCGGCTCGCCCTACAGGGCGACACCGTGCAGATCCAGCGTTTCACCTTCCAGACGGGCCGCAGCGGTGCGGTGACGGCGAGCGGTACGGTGCGGCTCGACCCCGACCAGGGACCCGCTTTCGATCTGACGGTCGGCAGCCAGCGGGCATTGCTCGTGAACAGGCCGGACCTGGTTGCGACAGTGTCGAGTAACATCAAGATCGCCGGGTCGACCTCCAGCGGCATCGACGTTTCCGGCCCGATCACCATCGACCGCGCGGAGATCTCTGTCGGCGCCGCCCAATCGATCGATTTTCCGACCCTGCAGGTCCGCGAAATCAACAAGCCCGGCGCGCCGCCGCCGGCCCCGGTCAAGCTCGAGAAGACAAAGAAAGAGGAGCCACCGCCGACGGCCATGCCGATCCGGCTCGCGCTCGCCATCAGCGCCCCGCAAGCGATCTTCGTGCGTGGCCGTGGCCTCGATGCCGAAATGTCGGGCCAGTTCCAGGTCGGCGGCACGGCCGCCGCTCCGACGGTGATCGGCGGGCTGAACATGCGGCGTGGCGATTTCACCCTGGGCGGGCGCAAGCTCAACTTCACGCGCGGCCTGGTCGCCCTCGACAATCTCAATACGATCGACCCCAGCCTCGATTTCGTCGCCTCGACCGTCGTGCAGCAGACGACCATCACCATCACCATCTCGGGCACCTCGCGGGCGCCGGTCATCGCGATCAGCTCATCGCCCTCGCTGCCGGCCGACGAGGCCATGGCGCTGCTGATCTTCGGCAAGCCGGCCTCGAGCCTCAGCGCCTTCGAGCTGGTGCAGATCGCCGGTGCCCTTGCCGAGCTCACCGGTCAGTCGCCGGGCAGCAGCTTCATGGGACGCATCCGCCAGGGTTTGGGGCTCGACCGGCTGACCGTCGGCACCGACAGCGGCAGTGGCTCGGGGGGCTCGTCGGTGTCGATCGAGGCTGGCCGCTACGTGGCGCCCGGTATCTATGTCGGCGCCAAGCAGGGCGCTTCGGGCAATTCCAGCCGCGGCGTCGTGCAGATCGAAGTCCTTGACAATGTAAAGCTCGAGGGCGATATCGGCGCCGATTCGACCGGCCGTGTCGGCGCCAAGATGGAATGGGACTACTGACGCCGATTTGCGCTCACAGTGAAAGACCCGCACCGGCCATGCCGAGCGGGTCTCAACGATCTTCGCCGGTACATCCGCGACTGAAGAGCGTTCACTGAGAGCATAACGCCACCACATCGAAACGGTTGCGATGCATTTGTGACCGCTATCTGTGTCTCTCTAGTCATTTATCACGCCAGCGACACCACATCTGTGACAGCGTAGGGGCGGAACTTACCGTCCCTTGGGCCGTTGAGGTCCAACCATCCTTGTTGAGTCGTAGATGAGCGACAGCGTAACCCTGGAAACGATCAGTCCCTACCTCGTGCTTTGCCAGGCCGACGATGCCGGGCGGCCGATCGTGGAGATGGCCCGTACCCTGCACGATCTCATCGTCACTTTCAGGCCGCAGGGCCACTACTCCGTGCGAACCGTCGAGGACGAGTGCGGACCGGCGGTCCATTGCGCCTTCGAACGCAAGGTCGATGCCGACCGGCTGGCCGCGGCCGTCGGCGCCATCGAGATCGCCCGCTACGAGAGCTATCGCAGCGAGCGGGCGTTCTTTCTCAATGACGATACCATGAGCAGGCTGCGCAAGACCCTGCAGCGCCTGCAGCGTTAGTCTTCTCTAGAACCAGTAGCGCTTGCCGACGGCGGAGGGTGCCAGGACATCGTCGCCGAACGCCTGGGCCAGCGCCGCCATGGCGCGCCAGCCGGTGCAGTGGCCAGCCCCGATCTGCGCCAGCCCGAACGATCGCATTGCGGCGACGGTCTCGGGGATGATCTTCTCGTTGGTGCCGGAGAGGTGCAGGCCGCCCAGGACGGCGTGCAGCTTCACGCCGGGAAAGCTCGCCTGTGCATGGGTGAGCACGTTCACGATCCCGGCATGCGAGCAGGCGCTCAGCACCACCAGTCCCTTGTCCTTGACATTCACCGCGAGCCACCGCTCGTCCATCAAGAGTTCGTCCGGCTCCCAGCCCCTGCCGTCGTCGGTGCGCCGCACCTGGTTGGGCAGGCCGCGTTCAAACGGCGTCACCCTCGGGATCTCGCCGCTGACATGGAACATGTCATCGAGCAGGTGCTGCGGCGCCGTCGTCGAGACGATCTCCGCGCCCAGCCCTTCGAGCTCGGCGATGCTTGGCACGTCGTCCATCAGCCGCACACCGCCGTCGGGCAGCCTGACGCCGCGCTGGCGAAACATGCCGGGATGGACATGGAAGGGAACGGTGCGGCCGCCATTGCCGCCGCGAATGCGCTGCAGCGCGAGCTTCATCGCGCCGGCATGGTCCCAGTGGCCGTGCGACAACACGATGCCCTCGACATCGCCGAGCTCGACGCCGAGCCGCGTCGTATTGCGCTCGAAGGCGTACTCCTCGGGGCCGCTGTCGAACAGCACGGCATGCCGCGTCGAGCCGCGCTCCACGGTGACCAGGCAGGACAGGCCGTGGACGGCACAGCACAGGCAACGGTCCGACGACGCGCGCAGCCCGCGGCGATTTTGGAAGGCGAACTCGCCCTCGACATTGATCGGTGTCGAGGAGAGCCCGTCGGTCGCATTGTCGACCAGGATATGGATCTCGGCGCGATCGACTTCGACGAGATCGTTCATGTCCGGCCGTCGCTAGAGCATGCCGAACAGGCGGGCGACGCGCTGCACGCCCTGCCAGGCCGGATCGAGGATGGTGAAGGTGCGTACCATCTCGTTGGCGTCGTGCAGCAAGGCACGGAGCTTCTGTCCGTTGGGCTCGTCCTTCTCGGCTTCCCGCTTGGCTTCCTCGAAGAGCGCGCGCAGTTCGCGCATCTCTTCGGTGAAGGCGTCGTCGATGGTCTGGAGCGAATGCGCCAGCGCATTCACCAAGTCCTGTTTCTGCTCACCCATATACGATCTGCTCCTGCGCTCAGGCTGCCTTCTTGCCGCGATTGGCCTCGATGGCAAGCCACAGCGACGCCGCAGTCACCGGCATGTCGACATGCTTCAGACCGGTATGCGGATGGATGGCGTCGACGATGGCGTTGATCACGGCCGGCGGCGCGCCAATGGCGCCCGCTTCGCCGGCGCCTTTGACGCCGAGCGGATTGGTCGTGCACAGGCTGTTGTGCATGTCGAAATGGACGTGCGGCACCACGTCGGCGCGCGGCAGGGCGTAGTCCATGAGCGAGCCGCTCATGAGCTGGCCGGAGTCATTGTCGTAGACGGTCCGTTCAGTGAGTGCCTGGCCGACGCCCTGGCCGACACCGCCATGGACCTGGCCCTGCAGCAGGAGGGGATTAAGCGCCGTGCCGAAGTCGTCCATGATCGAGTAATTCACGATCTCCAGGGTGCCGGTGTCAGGATCGACCTCGACTTCGCAGACATGGCAGCCGTTGGGGAAGGTGGCGGCGGACGGCGTGCGCGTAAAGTCGCCGTCGAGGCCCGGCTGCTCGCCGGCCGGGACGTGCTTGGGATTGCGGGCGGCCCGGGCGACGTCGAACAGGCTCATCGTGCGGTCGGTACCGACGATGCGGAAGGTCGCGTCGTTGTACTCGATGTCGCCTGCGGCCGCTTCCATGGCCGAGGCCGCGACCAGCTTGCCTTTCTCGATGATCTTGTCGCTGACACCCAGCACCGCCGCACCGGCGACTGGAATTGAGCGGCTGCCGCCGGTCATGCCTTCGGGGGTGAAGTCCGAATCGCCCTGCACGATGCGGATGCGGCCGGCATCGACGCCGAGCCGGGCCGACATGATCTGCGTGAAGGCCGTCTCGTGGCCCTGGCCGTTGGTCTGCACGCCGACAAAGACGGTGATGGTGTCGTCGTCGTTGAACTTGGCGATGGCGCTTTCCGGTGCGCCGCCCGAGCACTTCTCGACATAGGTCGCCATGCCGATGCCGCGCCACCTGCCTTTGGCGAGTGAGGCGGCGCGACGGGCCGGGAAGCCCTTCCAGTCGGCCTTGTCCATGCCCTTCAGCATGACGTTGTCGAAGTCGCCGGAATCGTAGGTGTCGCCCAGGGCTGTGTTCCACGGGATCTGGCTGGGCTTCACGAGATTGCGCTTGCGGATCTCGTCCGGCGAGAGCCCGGTCTCGCGCGCGATATGGTCGACGAAGCGCTCCAGGAGATAGGCGGCCTCGGGACGGCCGGCGCCGCGATAGGCGTCGGTCGGCACGGTGTTGGTCATGACGCCCTTCACGTTCACGTAGATGGTGGGCGTCTGGTAGAGGCCGGCCAGCATGCCGGTGCCCGCCATCGTCGGGATGAAGGCGCCGAAATGACTGAGATAGGCGCCCAGCGCAGCATAGGTCGTGACGCGGAAGCCGAGGAACTTGCACTCCTTGTCGAGTGCCATCTCAGCGATCGAGACATGGTCGCGGCCCTGCACGTCGGACTGGAAGGCTTCCTGGCGGTCGGGGATCCACTTCACCGCGCGCTTGAGTTCGCGGCTCGCCCAGACGACCAGCGGATATTCGGGATGCACGAAGATCTTCATGCCGAAGCCGCCACCGACGTCACCGGTGCGCACGCGCAGCTTGCCCTGGCCGATCTTCAGGATCATCTCGGCCACGACAGGTCGGATGACGCTGACGCCCTGAGAGGAAACCCAGAGGGTCGAACGGTCATCCTTGGGGTCGTACTCGCAGATGGCGCCGCGCGGCTCCATCGAGTTCACGACCAGTCGGTTGTTCACGATCTGCAGCTTCACCACGCGGTCGGCCTTGGCGAAGGCGGCTTCGGTCCCGGCGCGGTCACCCATTTCCCAATCGAAGACCAGGTTGCCCTTGATGTGGTCATGGACCAGTGGCGCGCCGGGCTGCGCGGATTCGTAGGTGCCGACCGTGTGCGGACGGGCTTCGTAGTCGACCTCGATCAGTTCGGAGGCATCCTTGGCCTGCTCCAGCGTCTCGGCGACGACCAGAGCCACCGGATCGCCGACATGGCGGACGCGGCCCTGGGCCAGCATCGGACGCGGCGTGTCGGCACGAGGGGTGCCGTCGCGGTTGTTGACGGGGACGAGGCAGGGCAGGTCGCCATGACCCGCCTTTTTGACGTCTTCGCCGGTCAGGACCAGCAGGACACCAGGCGCCTTGCGAGCGGCGGTCGTGTCGATGCTCTTGATATCGGCATGCGCGTGCGGCGAGCGCAGCACGTAGGCGCGAGCCGCCGGCGCCGAAAGCCTGGTGTCGTCGGTGTAGCGGCCGCCGCCGGTCAGAAGCCGCGGATCCTCGACCCTGCGTACCGATTGTCCGATGCCGAACTTTGCCATGATTTCCTCCGTCTTGATCGGAGGTTAGCAAGCGGCGGCGAAGCGTGGCTAGGACTCTTCCGGGGCATGCCGGGCCCCTAAATGAAAAGGGGCGTGTCGCCTCGCGAACACGCCCCCGATCACTGTTTCCGGTTCTGGTTACATTTTCTTCGGCGTGATGGCCACGATCAGCACCTGGGTGTTGACCGCCGTCAGCTGGTCACCGGGCTTGACGCGCGGCAGCTGCGAACGGCCCTCGGGCGTCGTCACGCTGAAGGTGCGGACTTCGCCGCCGCCGGGATTGACCAGCGAGATCTTGTTGTTGGCGGTATCGACCGCCGTCACCCACCAGGTCAGGACGGCCTGGTTGGCGTCGACACCGACCGCGGCCCTCGGACCGCGAGCGGCTGCCGCCACGTTGACGTCGCGGTCGCCCGGCGTGCGGGCACTCGGTCCGGCCAGGACGAAGGTAAGCCTGTCCTCGAAACCCACCGAGACCAGGTCGCCGACCTTGGTCGTGTCCAGCTTCACCCCTTCGCCCACCTTGTGGACGACGGAGCGGCCGGCCGGGCCGGTGAAGGTCACGGTCCGGTTGGCCGGATCGATGGCGGTGATGGTGGCGTCGACGGAATAGGTGGTCACGGTCGAGATGCCGACAATCGGCTGGCTCGGGCTCTGCGCGAAGGCTGCCCCTGCCGTCGCCGTTGCCAGCGTGCCCGCAAGGGCAGCTGCAATCAAAAAGCGCTTGGTGATCATGGTACCTCCTCCTTGGTTGCGTGACGCTAACACGACTATTGATGACCTCGCCACTGCGCCTCTGTTACATCGAGGTTGATTTTGGTCAATCTTCGCGGCGGTATGCGCGCCATGACGGTATATGATGGCGAGGGCCACGCGCTGACGGGAGCGACGGCCGAGGCGCGCGATCTCTTCGAGCATGCGCTCGCTCTGCAGCGTTGCTATCTCGGCGATCCCCTGCAGGCGATCGAGCGGACGATCGCTGCCGCGCCGGATTTCGCGATGGCGCATATCACGCGTGGCTGGATGAATGTGATCGGCACCGAACCGCGCGGGTTCAGCAATGCCCGACAGTGTCATTCAGCGGCCGTGCCGCTCGTGGGGACATCGCGAGAACGGGCGCATCTCGGGGCTCTGGGCGCGCTTGCCAACGGCTGCTTTCAAGCAGCGGGCGCGGTGCTGCAGCGCCTGTCGATCGACTTCCCGCGCGACCTGCTGGCCCTGCAGATCGGCCATCACATCGATTTCTTCGTGGGCGACGCCCGCATGATGCGTGACCGCATCGCGCGCGCGTTGCCCGAATGGACGGAGGACCGGCCAGGCTATCATCTGTTGCCGGCAATGCATGCCTTCGGTCTGGAGGAGTGCGGCGCCTATGCCGAGGCCGAGCGGGAGGGCCGCCGCGCCGCCGCTCTGCATCCCGGCGAGAGCTGGGCGCAGCACGCCGTGGCCCATGTGCTGGAGATGCAGGGGCGGCTGAAGGAGGGGATCGCCTGGATGCGCGACGATCCCGATCTCTGGAGCAAGGACAGCCTGCTCGCCATCCACAATTGGTGGCACACCGCGCTCTACCATCTCGATCTCGGCGAGATCGACGAGGTGCTGGCGCTCTATGACGGCCCGATCTTCGGGGCCCGCCCGCCTTTTGCCCTGCCGCTGGGCGATGCGGCGGCACTGCTGTGGCGCCTGATGCTGCGCGGCGTCGATGTCGGGCTGCGTTGGGCCGTCCTGGCGGATCTGTGGGCCAAGGTGGAGGGCCGCAGCCTCTACGCCTTCAACGATGCACATGCGGTGATGGCCTATGTCGGGGCCGGCCGGCCGGACAAGACGGCCGAGACCCTGGCCGGGCTGGAAGAAGCCGCGCGTGGCAGCGGGTCCAATGCCGTCTTCAGTCGCGATGTGGCGCTGCCGGTGGCGCGCGCCTTTGCGGCCTTCGGCGACGGTGACTTCGCAGGCTCTGCTGCCCTGCTGTTGCCGGTGATTCCCATCGCGCACCGCTTCGGCGGCAGCCATGCCCAGCGCGACGTTCTCGACCTCACCTTGATCGAGGCGGCCTTCCGAACGAACGACGGGCCGCTTGCCCGCGCGGTCACGGCGCAACGCAAGGCCGCCAGGCCGCGGAGTCCGTTCACCGACGAGATGTTCCGCCGTGCCCACGACATCGCGACGGCACCGACGTGACGACGGCCTATCTCGCCGCCGACGGCTTCGAGACCCAGCTTCGCGACGAACTGGCCCGCCGGGGTGTCGACGTGCGCGCTGCACATGGGCGGCTGTCGATCACCGACGGGCCGGCGGTGCATGCCGCCTGGGCCGCCAATATCTGGCATGACTGCATCGAGCTGCCCGTCGCGTCGATCGGGACGGCGGCCAAGGCATTGCGTGACATGCAGCGCAACTGGGTCCTCTACGCACCACTGCACCATCGCCGCGCCGCGTTGATCCAGGAACGCCTGCCGCATGTTTCCGCCAAGCCGGTCGTCTTCCCTGCTGTGGCGCCGATGGCGCCGCTGGGATCGTGGACCTTGCTGGCGCCGGATCGGATGTTGGCCGCGGCACGGTGCGATGCGCCGTTCGCCAACGGCGAGGTCGAGCTGGTCGAGGACAAGGTCGGACCGCCGAGCCGTGCCTACCTGAAGCTATGGGAGGCGCTGATCCGCCTGCGGCGCTGGCCGCAACCCGGCGAGCGCTGCCTCGATCTCGGGGCATCGCCCGGCGGCTGGACCTGGGTGCTGGCCAGACTCGGTGCCCACGTGGTGGCGATCGACAAGGCGCCACTCGATCCCAGGGTCGCGGCCATGCCGGGGGTGGAATGGCGCGGAGAAAGCGCCTTTGCGCTGGAGCCGGGCAGCATCGGCCCGATCGACTGGCTGTTCTCCGACGTGATCTGCTATCCGGCGCGGCTGCTGCGGCTGGTCGAACGTTGGCGGGCGACGGGGCAGGTGAGGAACTTCGTCTGCACCATCAAGTTCCAGGGCGAGACCGACCATGCGACGGCCGAAGCCTTTGCTGCCCTGCCGGGCGCCGAGGTCCTGCACCTCCACAACAACAAGCACGAGCTGACCTTCGCCTTGCTTGCCGCGTCATGACTTCGAACGCCCTCATCACTTTGAACGCCACGCCTGGCGGCGCAGGAAGTCGGTGACGTAGGCCCGGAAGCCGTCGATGAATTCGCGCGCTGGCGCCGAGAGGCGTTGCGTCGCGGCGTAGAGGACGGCGAACTCGAAGTCGACGCGCGGCTCGAACGGGCGGACGATGATGCCACGGGTCGAGTATTCGTGCGCCGTGAAGGGCTCGCAGAGCGCCACGCCGACGCCGGAGGCGACGAGGGCGCAGGCGATCTCCGACAGCGGAGTCTCGATCCGCTGGATACGCTTCACGCCATGCTCTGCGAACAGGCGATCGGCACGGAAGCGCGAGACGGTGGAGGGGCCGAGGGAAACGAAGTTCTCGCCCTCGAAGTCCTTGGGCCGCAGCTTGGCCTTGCCCGCCAGGCGATGGCCCTGCGGCAGCACGGCGACATAGGGGGCCGTCGGCATGCGTTCGGCCCGCACGGCAGCGTGCTCGAAGGTCGCTTCGGCGAAGCCGAGATCGCATTGACCCTGGACGACGGCGTTGAGAACGGCATGCGAGACCAGGCCGGACAGGACGAGATCGAGCCGCGGCCGCTCGGCGGCGAAGCGGCCGGCGAAGCGCGGCAGGAAGCCGTTGGCGAGGGCGGGCAGGGCGGCGATGCGCAGGAAGCCGGCACGTCGCGTCCTGAGTTCGGTCGCCGTCTTGGCGATATGCTCCAAGCCGACGAAGGCGCGCTCGACCTCGGCATAGAGCGACAGCGCCTCGCTGGTCGGGACCAGGCGGGTGCCGCGGCGTTCGAACAGGGCGAGGCCGACCTGATGCTGGAAGTCGCGGATCATGCGGCTGATCGCGGGCTGGCTGACATTCAGCAGACTGGCCGCCGAGCCGACGCTGCCGGCCAGCATCAGGGCGCGGAAGGCTTCGATCTGCCGGGGATTCAGACCTCGCATGAGGTCTACATAACATTCTGTTATGTAACCCGCAGAGAATTCGAAATTGACGTCGCAATACCCACGCGCCGAACATTGTCATAGGGGCTTCACGACAAGGAGGGGACATGGAACGGTTGACGCGCTTCGGCGCCATCCTGGGGATGGCGATCCTGTTCGGTGCCGTGCCGGCTGCCGCGCAGCAGAAGACATTGACGGTCGCAGCCTATGGCGGCGTCTGGGACCAGCACTTGCGTAAGGATGTCTTTCCGGACTTCGAGAAGAAGCACGGCGTGAAGGTCGAGTATGTCGCCGGCAACTCGACGGATACGCTGGCCAAGCTGCAGGCCCAGAAGAGCAACCAGGTGATCGACGTCGCCATCATGGACGACGGCGTCATGTACCAGGCGATCCAGCTCGGCTTCTGCACGCCGATCCAGGGCCTGGACAAGGCCGAGCTCTATCCTGCGGCCTTGTTCAAGGACGACAAGGCGGTGGCGGTCGGCCAGACCGGTACCGGCTTCATGATCAACACCAAGGTCTTCAAGGACAAGGGCTGGGCGACGCCCACCTCGTGGAACGACCTCAAGGATCCCAAGTTCAAGAAGCAGCTGGTGATCCCGCCGATCAACAACACCTACGGCCTCTACACGCTGATGATGTTCGCCCGCATGAATGGCGGCGGCGAGAAGAACATCGAGCCGGGCTTCAAGGTGATGAAGGCCGACATCAATCCCAATGTTCTCGTCTACGAGCCCTCGCCGGGCAAGATGACCGAGCTCTTCCAGTCGGGCCAGGCCAACATCGCCGTCTGGGGCACCGGCCGCGTCCAGGCCTTCGCCAACACCGGTTTCCCGGTCGACTTCATCTATCCTAAGGAAGGCGCGCCGATCCTGCTCGCCTCGGCCTGCGTCGTGAACAAGGGCACGGTCAATCCGCTGGCCCACGAGATGGTCAAGACGCTGGTCTCGGCACCGGTGCAGACCGGGATGGCCAAGGAAATGGGCAATGGCCCGGTCAACACCAAGGTCGACGTCAACATGCCGGAGCTCAAGATGGCGCCGGTCGGCGAGCGCGCCAAGCTGATCATCGCGCCGGACTGGGACGCCATCAACGCCCAGCGCGACGACTGGACCAAGCGCTGGAACCGTGAAGTGGAGCGCTGACGGCCGCGTGACCCATCCGATCTATCTCTTCCGCCACGGCGAGACCGTCTGGAATGCCGAGCGACGCGCGCAGGGCCGGCTCGACTCGCCGCTGACAGCGGCAGGTCGAGCCCAGGCCCGGGCGATGGGCGAGGTGCTGTCCGTCGAGCTGCGACAGGCCGGCTACGAAGCGTCTGAGGTGGCCGTGCGGGCGAGCCCGCTCGGCCGCGTCCGCGAAACCCTGACGATTGCAGCGGCCGCCGCCGGCCTCGACTACGGCGAGCACAGCTTCGACGATCGGCTGCGCGAAATGAGCTGGGGGGAGTGGGACGGCCTGATCGGCGCCGAGATCGAGGGCCGCTGGCCGGGTGCCATGGCGGCGCGTCGGCTTGATCACTGGCGCTATCAGCCGCCGAGCGGCGAAAGCTACGCCATGGTGGCCGAGCGCGCCCGGCCGGTGCTCGACGACGTTGCGACAATAGCCGCCGAGCGGCCGGTCGCCGTGTTTGCCCATGGCGGCATCGGCCGCGTGCTGCGCGGGCTGTTCCTTCGCGCTTCCGATTCCGAGATCGTCACCATGGATCAGCCCCAGGACGCCTTCTATCGCCTGCATCGAGGCGCCGCAGCGCGCATCGGCACTCAGGCAGACTCGTAACAGGGACGCGCATGGCTTTTCTCGAACTCGAGAACCTCAGCAAGGCCTTCGGCACTTACAAAGCCGTCGATGGCCTGACGCTGAGCGTCGAGAAAGGGGAGTTCGTCTCCCTGCTCGGGCCGTCGGGCTGCGGCAAGACCACGACCTTGCAGATGATCGCAGGCTTCGTCGAGCCGAGCGGCGGCGCGATTCGGCTCGGCGGTAAGGACCTGCTGGCGGTGAAGCCGGCCAAGCGCGGTCTCGGTATCGTGTTCCAGAGCTACGCGCTCTTTCCCCACATGACCGTGGCGGAGAATGTCGGTTTCGGCCTCGAGATGCAGGGCGTGGCCGCCGCCGAACGCATGACGCGGGTCGGCGAAACCCTGGAGCTGGTGGGCCTCGGTGCCTTCACGGCGCGCTTTCCCCGCCAGCTCTCGGGCGGCCAGCAGCAGCGTGTGGCGCTGGCACGGGCGCTGGTGATCCGGCCGCAGATCCTGCTGCTCGACGAGCCGCTCTCCAATCTCGACGCCAAACTGCGCGAGGGCATGCAGATCGAGCTGCGCCAGATCCAGCGCACCGTCGGCACCACGACCATCCTGGTGACCCACGATCAGGCCGAGGCCATGGCGCTCTCGGACCGCATCGTGGTGATGAACCAGGGCAGGGCCGAGCAGATCGCCCCGCCGCACGAGGCCTACGAAAAGCCGGCGACGGCCTTCGTCGCCAACTTCCTCGGCAAGACCAACCTGGTGAACGGCGCCTCTGTGCGGCCCGAACGCATCGCCTTCGCCGCGTCCGGCCTTGCCGGCACGGTGCGCACCCGCATCTTCCAGGGCAACCACTGGCTCTATCAGGTCGACACCGCGTCGGGCCTGGTGACGGTGATCCGCCAGAACAGCGGCGACGCGATGCCGGCCGAGGGCGACACCGTGCATCTGGCGTGGGGAGCGGCGTCGTGATGGGCTCACCTCATTCGGTCCTCTCCGCCCGCGTAGCGGCTTGGCACAAGCCACGGAGTGGGGGGAGAGGAAGGGGCCCCACGCAAAGCGTGGGGGAGGTGAGGTGGGTCAGGGGCTTTTCAGCCTACAAACCATTTCCGCAATCCACACCACCTCACCTACCCCGTTGCTGCGCAACGGGTCCCCTTCCTCTCCCCCGCTGCGCGGCGGAGAGGACAGGTAAGCGACATGTGAAGGCGATAGCCCTCAATGGGAGAGAGGCGTGAGAACCACGCCTTATCTCATGAGCCTGCCGGCGCTGGCGCTGTTCGCCGGCGTCGTGGTCGTGCCGCTCGCCATGACAGTGCTGCTCTCGTTCCACGACTGGGGGCAGTACAAGGGCATTGAGCCGGTCTTCATCCTGAAGAACTGGCACGAGGTGCTGAGCGATTCCTACTTCCACGAGATGTTCGGGCGGACCTTCCGCATCGCCTTCTGCGTCACCCTGCTGGCGGCCCTGCTCGGTGCGCCCGAGGCCTACATCCTGAACCGCATGAAGAGTCCGTGGCGCGGCCTCTTCCTGCTGGTGATCCTGGGACCGCTCCTGATCTCCGTCGTGGCGCGCACCCTGGGTTGGGCGTTGCTGTTCGGCGGCAGCAGCGGGCTGGTGAACAAGGCCCTGATCAATCTCGGCCTGGCCTCCTCGCCGCTGCCCTTCATGTTCACCGAGACCGGCGTGATCGTGGCGCTGACGCACGTGCTGATGCCCTACATGGTGCTGGCAGTCTGGGCGTCGCTGCAGCGGCTCGATCCGCAGATCGAGAACGCCGCCATTGCGCTGGGAGCAGGGCCCTTCACCGTGCTGCGCCGCATCGTGCTGCCGCAGGTCATGCCGGGCATCCTGTCCGGCGCGGTGATCGTCTTTGCCCTGGCCGCCAGCGCCTTCGCGACGCCGGCCATCATCGGCGGCCGCCGGCTCAAGGTCGCCTCGACCTTGGCCTACGACGAGTTCCTGAACACGCTCAACTGGCCCTTGGGGGCGGCGGTCGCGGTGCTGCTGCTGGTCGCGCTGGTCGCCATCGTCTGGGGCACCAACCGGCTGGTTGAGCGGCGCTATGCGCAGGTCTTCGCATGAGCCGCAACGGTCCCCTGGCGCTCGCCTATCACACGCTGTTCGTCTGCTTCATGCTGGCGCCCATCCTGGTCGTCTGCATCGTGGCCTTCACGCCCGAGGGCTATCTCTCGTTCCCGACCGATCGCTGGTCGTTGCGCTGGTTCTACGCCATCGCGCGCTACCCCGAGTTCATCGATGCCTTTTGGCGCAGCATATGGCTGGGCGCGCTGTCGTCGGCCACTGCCGTCGCCGTGTCGGTGCCGGCGGCGCTGGCGATCGCCCGCTATCGCTTTCGCGGGCGCGAGGCCATGACGGCGCTGTTCATGTCGCCGCTGATGATCCCGCACGTGGTGCTGGGCATCGCCTTCCTGCGCTTCTTCACGCAGATCGGGCTCGGCGGCACTTTCACGGGCCTGGTGCTGTCGCACATCGTGATCGTGCTGCCCTTTGCGCTGCGACTTACGCTCGCATCGGCGGTCGGCCTCGACCGTGCGATCGAGCACGCTGCCGTGTCGCTCGGCGCCACGGAGTGGGTGGTGCTGAGGCGCATAACCCTGCCCTTGGTGCTGCCCGGTCTGGTAAGCGGCTGGGCGCTTGCTTTCATCAATTCTTTCGACGAGGTCACGATGACGGTGTTCATCGCCGCCCCCGGCACGGAGACCCTGCCTGTCCGCATGTTCCTCTATATCCAAGACAATATCGATCCGCTGGTGACCTCGGTGTCGGCCTGCGTCATCGCCATCACCGTGGTCGCGCTGGTGCTGCTCGACCGCGCCTACGGCCTCGAACGCCTGCTGGTCGGGCGGGGAGCCGGCCATGGCCGCTAGCGCTGTGCACAGCGACTACGACGTCGCCGTGGTCGGCGGCGGCCTGGTCGGCGTCGCCACCGCCTGGGGCCTTGCCCGTGAAGGCTGCCGCGTCGTCGTCCTCGACGAGGGCGATCGCGCGGTGCGCGCCAGCCGCGGCAACTTCGCCCTGGTATGGGTGCAGAGCAAAGGGCTCGGCCTTGCCCCCTATGCCGGCTGGACCATCCGCTCTTCCGGCGCCTGGCGCGGCTTCTCCGATCTCCTGAAGCAGGAGACCGGGCTCGACGTCTGCTTCCAACGTCCCGGCGGCTTCCATCTCGCTTTGTCGGAGAGGGAACTCGAGGCGCGTGCTGCGATCCTGCAGCTGCTGCACAATCAGCCCGGCATCGTCGACTATAAGACTGAGATCCTGGATCACACCCAGGTGGCCCGGATGCTGCCCGACATCGGGCCCGAAGTGGTCGGTGCCAGCTACTGCGCCCTCGACGGCCATGTGAACTCGCTGCGCCTGTTCCGCACGCTCCATGTCGCCATTGCCGAGCGCGGCGTGACCTATCTGCCGAGCCACCGGGTCGAGACCATTACCCGGGAGGGCGGCGAGTTTCGTCTCGCCACACCGCACGGCGAGATCCGTGCCGGCAAGGTCGCGCTGGCGGCGGGCAATGCCAACATGCGGCTCGCACCCATGGTGGGGCTCGAAGCGCCGATGCGGCCGGAGCGCGGCCAGATCGTCGTCACCGAGCGTCTGCGTCCCTTCCTGAACTATCCCGTCGTCACCCTGCGCCAGACCGACGAGGGCACGGTGATGATCGGCGATTCCAAGGAGGAAAGCGTCGATCCGTCCGGGCTCACCCTGGGTGTCAGCGCCACCGAGGTGGAACGTGCGGTGCGGCAGTTCCCGCTGTTGGCCAATGTCAACGTTGTCCGCACCTGGAGCGCGATCCGCGTCATGACCCAGGACGGTTTTCCGATCTATGACGAGTCCGAGAGCCATCCCGGCGCCTTCACGGTCTGCTGCCATTCCGGCGTGACCCTGGCCGCCAACCATGCCCTCACCGTGGCGCCGATGATCGCCCGCGGTGCGCTCGACAAGTCGCTCGTCGCTCCCTTCAGTGCCCGGAGGTTCCATGTTCAAAAGGCTGGCTGATGCCAGTGCGGCGGGTGCAGCCGTCACCCTTACGGTCGACGGCAAGCCTGTCTCGGCACGCGAAGGCGATACGGTCGCGGCCGCCCTGCTGGCGGCGGGCATCGACCATTGCCGCACGACGCCGGTCAGCGGCGCACCGCGTGCTCCCTATTGCCTGATGGGTGTGTGCTTCGAGTGCCTGGTCACGATCGACGGCGTCGGCAGCCGGCAAGGCTGCCTGATCCCGGTGCGGACAGGCATGAAGGTCGAGACGCAGCTCGGCAAGCGGGAGGCCGGCCGATGACCGCCGCGTCCGATCTTGCGCCGTCCTACGACCTGGTCGTGGTCGGTGGCGGCCCGGCGGGCCTCGCGGCCGCAGCGCTGGCGGCGCGCGCCGGCCTGTCGACAGTCCTGTTCGACGAGAATCCCGGCGTCGGCGGCCAGATCTATCGCGGTATCACTACGACGCCCGTGACCGATCGCGCGATCCTGGGCGAGGAGTATTGGGCTGGCGCGGAGCTTGCGGCCGACGCTCGGGCGAGCGGCGCGCTGATCGTGAACGGTGCGGTCGTCTGGAGCCTCGACCCGCAGAAGCTCGTGGGCGTCTCCATTGCCGGCAAGACGCGCCTGATCGAGGCCCGGCGGGTGATCATCGCCACGGGCTCGCAGGAGCGGCCGTTCCCGATCCCCGGTTGGACCCTGCCCGGGGTGATGACCGCCGGGGCGGCGCAGACGGCGCTCAAGGCGCAGGGCCTCGTGGTGAGTGGGCGCACGGTGCTGGCGGGCAGCGGCCCGCTGCTCTGGCTGCTCGCGGCGCAGACTTTGCGGGCCGGTGGCCGGATCGAGGCGATCCTCGACACCACGCCCTGGCGCAACTGGCTTCAGGCGCTGTTCCATCTACCCGACTTCGCGCTCTCGCCTTACTTTTCAAAGGGCATGAGCCTGTTGCGCGAGGTGAAGGCCAAGGTGGCGGTGCATCGCGTCGACGGCATCGAAGCGCTGGGCAAGGACAGGCTGCAGGAGGTCGCCTTCACCAGCGGCGGGCGTGAACGTCGCCTGCCGGCCGATCTGCTGCTGCTGCATCAGGGTGTCGTGCCCAACGTCAATCTGGCCAATGCCGCCGGTGTGGCGCACAGCTGGAACGAGCGTCAGCTCTGCTTCGTGCCGGTGCTCGACGAGGCGTTCGGCAGTTCCGTGCCCGGCATCGCCGTGGCTGGTGACGGGGCCGGCATCGCGGGCGGCACGGCGGCGGCCGAGCGCGGCCGCCTTGCCGCGATCGCGGCGGTGCGCGCCCTCCGCCCCGAGGCGACGGTGCCGGACCCGCAGGCGATCCGCCAGAAGCTGCAGCGCGAGGAAATGGGCCGAGCCTTCCTCGATCTGCTGAACCGGCCGGCCGAGTCCTTCCGCCAGCCGGTGGGCGAGACGCTTGCTTGCCGTTGCGAGGAGGTGACCGCCAAGCAGGTGCGCGACATGGCGCGTATCGGCTGCGAGGGGCCGAACCAGATGAAGGCCTTCCTGCGCTGTGGCATGGGGCCCTGCCAGGGCAGGCTCTGCGGCCTCACGGTGACGGAGCTGATCGCTGCCGAGCGCAAGAGGACGCCGGACGAGGTCGGCTACTACCGCCTGCGCCCGCCGGTGAAGCCCATCACGCTCGCCGAGCTCGCCTCGCTGCCGATCAGCGAGGCCGAGCGCAAGGCGGTGGAGCGCTGACGGTGTTTGCCTTGGACCGCGGACCTTCAGGTCCGCCTCATGAACATGATGCGGGTCTGGAGACCCGCGGTCCAATGAGTGCGGTCCAATGAGCACGCGTATGGCCGACGTGGTCATCATCGGCGGCGGCATCCATGGCTGTTCGACGGCGCTGCATCTTGCCCTGCGCGGCCTGAAGCCGATCCTGATCGAGAAAGACTATGCCGGCCGTCACGCCTCGGGCGTGAATGCCGGCGGCGTGCGCCAGCTCGCGCGCGATCTGCAGGAGATCCCGCTCTCGATCGCCTCGATGGAGATCTGGGAGCATATCGAAGAGCTGGTCGGCGACGATTGCGGCTTCTCCAGCCACGGCACCGTGCTGGTGGCGGAGAGCGACGAGGAACTCGCCGGCTTTCGCGCGCGCGTCGACGATCTTCGACTCAAGGGCTTCACGCACGAGGAGCTGATTGATCGGGCCGAGTTGAAACGCCTGGTGCCGGCCGTTTCCGATCACTGCCCCGGGGGCGTCGTCTCGCGCCGTGACGGGGCGGCCGATCCTTTCCGCACGACCCAGGCCTTTCGCCGTCGTGCGATCGAGAAGGGGGCGGAGATCCACGAAGGCGTCACGGTGACCGGCCTCTCCCGCGTCGGTGCCGTCTGGCGGGTGGAGACCAGCGACGGCGCCTTCGAGGCGCCCAAAGTGGTGAACGCGGCGGGCGCCTGGGCCGATCGCATCGCCGCGCTGCTGGGCGAGCCGGTGCCGCTCACCGTGGTGGCGCCGATGCTGATGGTGACCAGCCCGGTCCCGCCATTCATCGAGCCGGTGGTGATCCTGCGGGGCCGCAAGCTGTCGTTCAAGCAGCGCGAGAACGGCACGGTCGTGATCGGTGGCGGCCATCTGGCGACCCCTTATCGCGATCGCAATGAAACGGTGATCGACTGGGCCAAGCTTGCGATCAGCGCGCGTACGGTCTGGGAGCTGTTCCCGATCATGCGCCAGGCCACGATCGTGCGCGCCTGGGCAGGGATCGAAGCCTATATGGCCGACGGCGTGCCGGTGGTGGGGCCGAGCTCGACCTCGGAGGGCGTATTCCATCAGTTCGGTTTCTCGACCCACGGCTTCCAGCTCGGGCCGGCGACCGGCGCGGTGATGGCCGAGCTGGTGGCGACGGGGGCGACCAACACGCCGCTCGACGGCCTGGAGATCGGGCGCTTCCGGAAGTAGGGCGTGGGGCTTGCCGCTTCAGTAGGGCCGCAAGAAAAGAGGCGTGACGGGCCAACGGGCTGGGCTCAGGATGCCACGATCATCAAGTCGTGCGATGCACGGAGGAGGCGATCGTGAAGCATCAAGGCAGCTGCTTCTGTGGTGCGGTCGAGCTCGAGGCCGATGGAGCGCCGGAGGCGATGGGCTACTGCCATTGCCGGTCCTGCCGCTCCTGGTCGGGCGGTCCGGTGAATGCGTTCAGTCTCTGGAAGCCCGATTCGGTGCGTGTCACGTCGGGAGCAGAGCATGTCGCGACCTACACCAAGACCCCGGTCAGCGAACGCAAGTACTGCACCAAGTGCGGCGGCCATATCATGACCAACCATCCGCCGCTCGGCCTGGTCGATGTCTTCGCCGCGACCATTCCAACGCTGGCCTTCTCGCCGGCCGTGCACGTCAACTATTCGGAGACTGTGCTGCCCATGAAGGACGGCCTGCCCAAGCTCAAGGATTTTCCAGCCGAGTTCGGTGGCTCCGGCGAAATGATCGCCGAGTGACCTGTCACCAGTGACAAGTCGCTTCGGCTGCTATCGGGCGATGCGCCAGTCGTAGCCCAGCCGCGGGAAGTGCACCGCGACTTCGCCGACCTCGGGGTCGCGGTGCAGCAGGGCGATCTCCTGCGCATCGACGAAGGTCACCTCGCCCTCGACCCAGTCCTTGGCGTTGTCGGCCGGCCGGATACGCGCCTGCTGGCCGGGAAGGGGATCGCCTTCCTGAGGGTCGGACGGCCGCGGCGGAGCCGGCGTCGCAGCACGTGCCTCGGCCAGCGCTTCGTCGGCGTCGATGTTTGTCCGCTGACCATGGCCGATCGCGGCCATGCGATCGCGCCAGGCGAGCAGGCGCGGGTATGGCGCGAGTTCCTGGCGGCAGTCGATGTGGCGCCCGCGGTAGAACCAGACGACATGGTAGGTCGAGAAGTCGGCGATGCAGGGCACGTCGCCCAGCAGGTAGGGCCGGCCGTCAGCCAGCATGTCGGCGATCCAGCGGATCTGCGGCCGCACCAGATGGAGGTTCCGGGTTGCGGCTCGGCGGACGGCTTCGATCGAAGGCACTGGAACGCCGTGCACCCGGGCGCGGTCCGCGTGCAGTCCTTCCGGCATATGTTCGGCATTGATGCCCGACACGTAGAGCGCGGTCGGCCGCATGAACTGCTGCTCGGCCCACCAGGCAATGGCCTCGGCGGCGCCGGCGGTCTTGGCCGGAAAGAAGCTGGGCTCCGGCACGCGCCGTTCCAGCTCGCGGGCAATCAGGCGGGTGTCGCACCAGATGTCGGCGCCTTCCTGCAGCACCGGGGTACGGCGATAGCCGCCGGTCAATGGCGTCAGCTTGGGCTTGGGGGCGATCGGCGGAATCTCGACGCTGCGCCAGGCCATCCCCTTGAAGCCCAGCATCAGCCGCGCCTTTTCGGCGAAGTTGGAGAAATCGTAGTTGTGCAGGATGAGACCGGTCATGACGCTGTTCTTCTATCGACGAGGGGGTTGTAGGCGAGGGGACGGTATTCGCTGCGCCTGCCGTCGAGCCAGTTGAGCTCGGTCTTCCCAGCGGCGCGGAGGTGGGAAGCGGCCTGCTGCAACAAAGGGTGCTGCAAGTCGCGTTCGGTCAGCAGGTGGCGCACCTCGCCGACATGGCGTGCCATGAACGAGGCTTCGGTCGGCTGGTCGCTGTAGGCACGCACGAGGAAGGCGGTGTCGCCTTCGGAGAAGGTGAAGATGTCGTACTCGTAGTGATAGTCGTGATAGCCCTCGGCATCGGGCTCCGAGGCATCGACATGATGGCTGACCTCGACCTGCACGATTTCAGAGGTCCATCACGTAGTAGACCTTCTTTTCGCGTCGCATGCCGAGACGGTCGTAGAAGCGCTGCGACCCGGCGTTGGCTTCGCCCGTCGTCCAGAGCACGGGCGTGTCGCCGCGGCTCTGCGCCAGGCTGCGGATGCCTTCGATCAGCTTCTCGCCGACGCCGGCCGAGCGCGCATCGCCGGCGACATAGAGTTCCTTCAGATAAAGGCCGTGCGTCAGGTTGGGGCCGGGGAAATAGGGGTTGAGGATGGCGAACCCCACCAGCCGGCCGTCCTCCCGTTCCGCCACCAGGCACATCGTGCCGCCTGGCGGCGCTTCGACCAGGAAGGTGGCACCGTGGGCGCCGGCACCCTCGGCGATCGGATTGCCGTAATGACGTTCGTGATCCTCCAGGAGGAAGGCGAGCTGGCCTTCGTCGCCGCGTTTTGCGTGCCTGATTTGCATGACGAGTCGTCTAACACCGCTGGCCCGGCGCGGCAAAGACCGTCAAAATCCTGTCATGGCCACACAGGGATCCGGGAACGCAATGGACGGCGTCGTCAACATCGAGGATCTGCGCAAGCTCGCCAAGAAGCGGCTGCCCAAGATCGCCTACGACTTCATCGAGGGTGGCACCGACGACGAGGTCGGCCTCGCCACCAACGAGCAGGCCTTTCGCAAGGCGCGCATCGTGCCGCGCTACCTGGTCGATGTTTCGGTACGTGATCAGTCGACAACCCTGTTCGGCCGCACCTATTCGAGCCCGATCGGCATCGCGCCGACGGGGCTCGCCGGCCTGTTCCGGCACGGTGCGGACCTGATGCTGGCCGAGGCGGCGCGCGACGCCAACGTGCCCTTCATCATGTCGGGCTCCAGCACCGGCTCGATCGAGGATCTCGGCAAGCTGGCACCCGACCACGGCTGGTACCAGCTCTATTCGGCCAAGGATCAGGCCGTCTCGGAGGACATGATCAAGCGCAGCGCCGATGCCGGCCTTCGGACCCTGGTCTTCACGGTCGACGTGCCGGAAGGCTCCAACCGCGAGCGCAATACGCGCAACGGCTGGGGACGGCCGCTGAAGCTCACCTGGAAGACCAAGTTCGAGGCGCTGCGGCATCCCGCCTGGATGATGCAGTGGCTGCGCCACGGCACGCCCTATTTCGACAACTGGGCCAAGTATGCCGGCCCCGATGCCAGTGCGGAGAAGGTGGCCGACATGGTCGCCTACCAGAACCGCGCGCCGATGAGCTGGAAGCATGTCGAGCGCTTCCGCGAGCTCTGGAAGGGCAACTTCGTGCTCAAGGGCATCATGCATCCCGACGACGCGATCCGTGCCCATTCGCTGGGCGTCGACGGCATCATGGTGTCGAACCACGGCGCCCGTCAGCTCGACCTGGCGCCGTCGCCGCTGGAAGTGCTGCCGGCGATCCGCGACGCCGTTGGCGACAAGATGACCCTGATGTTCGATGGCGGCGTGCGCCGCGGCCTCGATGCCCTGATCGCGCTCTGCATGGGCGCCAAGTTCGTGTTCGTCGGCCGGCCGACGCTCTACGGGGTGACGGCGGGCGGCGTTGCCGGGGCCGCCAAGGCATTGCAGATCTTCCGCCGCGAGGTCGATCTCAGCATGGCCCAGATCGGCGTCACCAAGATCGCCGATCTCGGCCCGCACTACCTGATGTGGAAGGACGAAGAGGATCTGCGCCGCAATCGGCGCTGATCCTCGACGGTGGATTTCTTCCGCTGCGGCCTGTCTTCGCTGCAGCGGCGCTGCTTACGTCCGAGCCGCTGTCACCGGGGCCGCGTCACGCCCCCCAGAACGACGTCGACCAGGGACTCCGCGAACTCGTCCATCTTGGCGGTCATCGCCGGGCGCAGCCGTTGCGGCGTCGTGGCGACATGGTTGGTCACGCCGCCGACCACGATGTCGAGCACCAGCCCGGGGTTGGTGGTCGATGGAATCTCGCGGCGATCGATGGCACGGCGCACGATCGCGCGCGCCTGCCGCACGGTATCTTCCCTGTAGCCCTCGAGAATCTCGGCGACCTCCGGAAAGCGGGTGGTGTCGACCATCATATGCAGGCCGACCTTGCCGTGAGGACCGGTGCGCAAGCGCAGCCACATGCGTGCCAGCGCCAGCAGATCCTCCCGGATCGAGCCGGTGTCGATCGGGGCGATGCCGTACCAGCGCGCCTCCAGCGTCTGGCGCAGCAGGCCCGGGCGCGAGGCGCCCCAGCGGCGATAGAGGGCATCCTTGCCGACGCCCGACCGCTTGGCCAGGGCATCGAAATTGAAGCCGGCCCAGCCGACCTCGGCATAGAGCGCGATGGCGGCATCGAAAACACGATCCTCGAGGCCGGGATCGCGCGGCCGGCCGCGGCTGCTGCGGACTGCGCTGTCTTCCTTCTTCGGCTTCGTCGACGTCCTTGCCATCCTCTGTCTCGAACCGGCCCTGTCTGTGAGAGAGGCCGGAAGCATATCAGAAGCGCCGCGGCCGGTGTCAGCGCTTCGGTCTTGCGCAGGTCGACGCCGCTGTCGTATTTTCAGACGATAACAGACTGATATTATCAAGGGAGGCGAGATGACCATCGCGACGACCCTCGAAGAACGCCGGGCCATTGCCGAAACGGTCGGCAAGTTGCTGGCGGAGGAGAGCGGCGAGAAGCGCGTCCGCGCCGTCATGGAGACCAGGGACGGCATCGACCGCGAACTCTGGTCGGGTCTCGCGCGGATGGGCATCGCGGGCCTGCTGGTGCCGTCGCGCTTCGGCGGCGCGGGCCTGGGCCCCGTCGAGCTCGAGCTGGTGGCTGAGGAGATCGGCGCGGCACTCGCTTGCACGCCCTTCCTGTCGAGCAGCGTGCTGGCGGCCGGCTTGCTGACGGCGAGCCAGGACGAGGCCGCGTGCACCCGTCTGCTTCCGGGCATTGCGGCCGGTACCACCATCGCAACGGTGGCGCTCACGGGAGAGCGCGGCTCCTGGCAGCCCGAGGATGTGACGGTGCGCGCCGAAGGCACGAAAGACGGCGCGAACGACGGCGCTTTCCTCTCGGGAACGGCGTCTTATGTCATGCATGCCGGTGTCGCCGACGTGCTGCTCGTGGCGGCGGCGACGTCCGACGGGCTTGGCCTGTTCGAGGTAGCGTCGCACGGGGCAGGGGTTGCGATCGAGGCACTGCCTACGTTCGATCGGACGTTGCGGCTCGACCGCATCGCCTTTGCTCATGCCCCGGCCACGCGCATCGGCGGTGCAGGCCGGCCGGCCATCGACGCGGCCTTGCGTCTGGCGCTTGTCGGACGCGCCGGCGAGCAGGCCGGCGGTGCGCGGCGCATCTTCGACATGACCGTCGAGTACACCAAGACCCGCATCCAATTCGGCCGACCAATCGGCGGCTTCCAGGCGATCAAGCACATGGCCGCCGAGCTTCTGCTCGAGGCCGAGTCGGCGACGTCGGCGGCAAGGGATGCGGCCCTGCAGTTGGCGCAAGACCACGACGGCGCCGACGAGGCGATCGATCTCGCAGCCTTCGCCTGTGCCGATGCCTTCGCCAAGATCGCGGCAACGGCCATCCAGATGCACGGCGGAATCGCTTTCACCTGGGAGCATCCGGCGCATCTCTATCTGCGCCGAGCCCGCGCCTACAGCTATCTGCTCGGGTCTTCGGATCTCCATCGCGAGCGTTTCCTGACGAAGATATCCGCTCAATCTCACGACGGGAGCGTCGCGCCATGACCAACGAAGATCTGCGCCGGGAGGTGAACGACTGGCTCGCGGCCCATTGGCGCGGCCCGGGTGCCATCATCCAGAGCATGTGGGAGACCAATGCCGAGACGCGGGCCTGGCACACCAAGGTATTCGAGGCCCGCTGGTCGGTACCCAGTTGGCCGGTCGAATGGTTCGGACGCGGCCTCGACGACGAGCAGACCAACATCGTGATCGAGGCCTTCGCGCAGGTCGGTGCCCCCGGCACCGGGCAGGATCGCTTCAACCTGCCGGCCAACACCCTGCTGGCCGCCGCCAGCGACGAGCTCAAGCTCACCCTGATCCCCGGCTTGCTGAAGAAGGACATTACGACCTGCCTGCTCTACAGCGAGCCGAGCGCCGGATCCGACCTGGCGGGCGTGCGCACTCGCGCCGAGCGCGACGGCGACAGGTTCATCGTCAACGGCCAGAAGGTCTGGACATCGGGCGCCACGGTCGCCGACTACGGCATGCTGATCTGCCGCACGGACTGGGACGTTCCCAAACACAGCGGTCTCAGCTTCTTCTTCCTGCCGATGAAGCAGGCGGGCGTGGAGGTGCAGCCGCTGCGGCAGATTACCGGCGAGGCGCACTTCAATGAGGTGTTCTTCACCGACGCCGTCGTGCCGGCGAGCCATCTCGTGGGCGGCCTGAATCGGGGCTGGCGGGTGCTGCAGACGGCGCTGGCCTATGAACGTTCGTCGATGGGAGCGAGGGCGCGCGGCTCGCGGCACGGCGCCGCCGACGACCTGGTCGCGCTGGCGCGTGCCGCCGGCCGGCTCGACGATCCGCTGCTGCGCCAGGACATCGCCCGCACCGTCGCCCTGCGCCGTCTCAACACCCTGAACAACGCCCGCGCCAAGGCGGAGCTGGAGCAGGGCACTTCCTCTTCCATCATGTCGCTGGGCAAGCTCGCAATGTCGCGCATCCTGCACGAGGAGGCCCGGGTGCGGACTGCCATCATCGGCGTCGAAAGTCTGCTCGCCGGCGAGACGCAGCCGACAGCGGACGACGTCAACTTCCTGGCGCTCAACGCGTATTTCACTTCGATCGGCGGCGGTACCGACCAGATCCAGAAGAACATTATCAGCGAACGCGTGCTGGGGCTTCCCAGAGAGCCGGAGCTCGATCGCAATATTCCGTTCAAGCAGGTGCGCAGCGGCTGATTGGGCACCATCCCATTCGACATCTAACGCAACGGCGGCGCGATCATGAGGCCGCCGTCGCGCCATAGGCGGTTGAGGCCGCGCTCGACGCCGATGGTTTCAAGGTTGCGCTTGAAGCTCTCGCCGTAATTGCCGACCTGGGCGACGACGTTCAACGCCCAGCTCTGGTCGAGGCCGAGCATCTTGCCGAGATCGCCCGATTTGCCGACGAACCTCTGCACGTTGGGATCGGCGCTCGTGGCGCCTTGCGTTTTTACATTTTCCGAGGTCAGGCCCAGCTCCTCGGCATTGACCATGGCCCAGAAGCTCCAGCGGACGACATTGGCCCACTGGTCGTCGCCGGCGCGGACGGCGGGGCTCAGCGGTTCCTTGGAGACGAGTTCCGCCAGCAGGCGATAGTTGTCGGGCGCCGACAAGGTAGACCGGATACCCATCAACTGGGTGGCGTCGCTGGTCATCGCATCGCATCGCCCGCCGGCGAAGGCCGCCTTCATCGTATCGATGCTCTCGAAGGTGACCGGCGAGAACTTCAGGCCGTTCCGCGAGAAGTAATCCTGCACGCCGAGCAGCGTCTCGGTGCCGGCCTGCGCGCAGATCGTGGCGCCGTTCAGGTCTCGAACGCGCGTCACGGGAGACGACCTGGCGACCAGGAAGGCCGTGCCGTCGTAGTAGTTGACGGCGGTGAAGGTCAGGCCCAACTGGGCGCTGCGGGCATAGGTCCAGGTCGCGTTGCGGGCCAGAAGATCGATCTCGCCCGACTGCAGGGCTGTGAAGCGCTGCACCGCGGTCAGCGGCACGAAGGCCACCTTGCTGGCATCACCCAGAGAAGCGGCCGCCACAGCCCGGCAGACATCGACGTCGAGGCCGCGATAGACGCCCTGGCTGTCGGCGAAGCTGAACCCCGGAAAGCCCGTGGAGACGCCGCAGCGCACGGCGCCGCGGCTCTTCACGGTATCGAGCACCGGCGAGGCCGCTTGGACCGGCGATGCGAGAACGGCGGCCAAGACGAGGAGGGTGCAGGCGCCGGCGAGAGCCTCGATGCGCGCGAGCATGGTCAGTGCTCCCGCGCCAGCTCGTCGAGGCTGGCGCGCAGCGATTTCTCGAGAATGTCGACGGCGCGGTCGATCTCGTCGGTCGAGACGGTGAGGGGCGGGGCGATCCGCCAGACCGAGCCGCGCTCGGGCCGGCGGCGGATGTTCATGCTGAGCCCGTTCTCGAAGCACTTGGTGGTCGTCAGTGCGCCGAGGCGATGCGCCGGCACGCGCGAGGCGCGGTCGCGGACAAGCTCGACACCCAGTAGCAGGCCGAGGCCGCGGACGTCGCCGATCACCTCGTGGCGTTGCTGCAGATCCTCGAGCCGGCCACGCAGGTAGGCGCCCATGACGCCCGCCCGTTCGACCAGGCGCTCCTCGGTGATCACCTTCAGCACCGCGAGGCCCACTTCGGCACCCAGCGGGTCGGACACGTGGCTCGTGTAGTAGGTGAAGTGGCGTTCGAACAGGGTCTCTTCGATCTCGGCGGTGGTGGCGACGGCGGCCAGCGGCAGGCCGCCGCCCAGGGTCTTGGACATCGCCATGATGTCGGGCACCACGCCGAAATAGTCTGAGCCGGTGCGCGTGCCGATGCGGCCGAAGGCCGTCTGGGCCTCGTCGAAGATCAGCAGCATGCCGCGATCGTCGGCGGCCTTGCGCAAGGCTTGCAGGAACGCCTTGGGCGGCACCAGCACGCCGCCGGCGCTGATGACGGGCTCGATGATGATCGCGGCCCCTCGGCCGGCCGACTGCATGTCGAACATTCTGAGCGCCAGGTCGAGATTGGCCAGCGCCGCTTCCTCGTCGGTGGCGCCGGGAATATAGGGGCGATAGGCGTTCGGCTCGGGGATGACGAAGACGCCTGGTGCGGGGACGCCGTATCCCTTGCGATCGCTCGCCAACGAGACCGAGCTGGCGGCGCCGGTGATGCCGTGCCAGGAGCCGCCGAGCGCCAGCACTTCGTAGCCGTCGGTGTACATCTTGGCCATGCGCAGGGCGACTTCCGTGGCCTCCGAGCCTGTATTGATGAAGATGGTCCGCTCGAGGTCGCCCGGCAGCCAGTCGCGTGCCAGGGTCTCCGCCAGTTCGGCCACGGCCTCCGGGATCATGCCGCTGAAGAAGTGGTAGGCGCGCTGGCCAGCGCGCTGGACGGCCTCGACGATGGCGGGGTGATTGTGTCCAATGGTGGCGCACATCTGGCCCGAGGTGAAATCGAGATACTCGCGGCCGTCGCTGTCGGTGACGGTGGTGCCGCGCGCCGATCGGAACAGGTTGGGGAAGGTGTCGCCGCCGTAGCGGACCAGATAGTTCGCGGCCGCCTGTTTGAGCGCATCGCTCATTGCCATCTCCCGAGGGGCCACCGGACGCGCTGGGATTGGCGCGCCGCCTGCGTTGCCCTAACCTCGGTCGTCGATACGGAGGCAGCCGGATGGCAGCCAGATCAAAAAACTCAGCACCCGTTCAACCCAGCTCAACAGCTGCCCCGATAACCGCCCCGACGGCTGCCCCGATAGCTGCTGGCGGCCGGCCCAGGCTGCCGCCGATGAAGGCCTTGCTGGCGTTCGAGGCGGCGTCGCGGCATGGCAGCTTTTCGCAGGGTGCCCAGGAACTCGGCGTCACGCCGTCGGCCGTCAGCCATCAGATCCAGCAACTGGAAGACTTCCTCGGCGTCCCGTTGTTCGAGCGCCATGCCGGCCGCGCGGTGCTGACTGGCGCCGGCCGGACCTATGCGCACGAGATCGAGCACGCGATGGGCGTGATCTCGGGAGCGACGGCCCTGGTCGCACCGCAATCTCAGGAGGGACATCTCGTCGTCGCGTCGGGGCCGAGCTTCGCGGCGAAATGGTTGCAGCCGCGTTTGCCGGATTTCCTGCGCAGCCATCCCGAGATCCGCATCCGGCTGTCGACCTTGTCGGCCTACGATGCGCTGGAGAGGAGTCGGTTCGATATCGCGATCGCTTATGGCGAGCCGCCTGTGGGCCAGCGGCACGCCGAGCCGTTGCTGGTCGAACGGCTACGGCCGCTGTGCAGCCCCGCGCTCGCGGCGTCGATCGGCCTGCGGGCGCCGCGGGATCTCGCCCGCGCAACGCTCATCCACTCGCTCAATGCGCTGACCTGGGCGGACTATCTGCGTCGGGTGGGCGCGGCCGACCTGCGACCGCGTCACGAGCTGTGGCTCGATCGCTCGACCATGGCGATCGATGCGGCGGTCGACGGATTGGGGGTCGCGCTGGAGAGCGAGATGCTGGCGGCCGAGGAGTTGCGCGATGGCCGTCTGGTGGCACCGTTCGGTGACCTCGCTTTCACCGTCGAGACGACGTCGTACTTTCTCGTGCGGGCGCCGGGCTTTCGCAGCGGCCGGCAAAGCGCTGCGTTCGAGAAGTGGCTGCGGGCGGAGATTGCCACCGCCGATCTTGCCGTCAAACCATGAGCTAGAGTAAGGCCTTACGGCTGAGGTCACGCTCTCTCGCCAGACCAAATGAAGGCTCCGGTAGAGAGAGACGATGACGACGATCTTTGCTTCCATGTCCCCGGTGGCGGCGGGGGCTTTGGCGAGCCTGCTGGCCGGCCTCGCGACGGCGATCGGCGCGCTGCCCATGCTCGTGGTCCGGCGACTCTCCGACCAGGCGCAGGACGTCATGCTGGGTTTTGCCGCCGGCGTGATGCTCGCGGCCTCGTTCTTCTCCCTCATCATTCCGGGCCTCGAAGTGGCGCAGGAGCAGGGCGCGACCAAGCTCGGTGCGGTCAGCCTGGTGATCGCGGGTATCCTGCTGGGGGCGGCGAGCCTGTGGCTGGTCCATCGCTACGTGCCGCACGAGCATTTCGTGCTGGGTCGCGAGGGGCCGCTGGCGCTGCGCATCCGGCGGATCTGGCTGTTCGTGATTGCGATCACCCTGCACAACTTTCCCGAAGGGCTGGCGGTGGGTGTCGGCTTCGGCGGGAACGACCTCGGCAAGGCCGTGGCGCTGGGGATCGGCATCGGGCTGCAGAACATACCCGAAGGCCTTGCCGTGGCCGTCGCGCTGCTCACCTTGAATTACAGCAAGTGGCAGGCGTTCCTGGTCGCCCTGCTGACTGGCCTGGTCGAGCCGATCGGCGGGCTGGTGGGGGCAGGCGCCGTCACCGTGGCGCAGTCGCTGCTGCCCTGGGGGCTGGCCTATGCGGCAGGTGCCATGATCTTCGTGATCAGCGACGAGATCATTCCCGAAACACATCGTCGCGGCTTCGAGAACCACGGCACCGTGGGCCTCATGGTCGGCCTGGTGGTGATGATGTTCCTGGATGTCGTGCTGGGCTGAGGATCGGCTGGCCGTCCCTTCGTGTCATGCTTCACGGTCTCACAGAGACGAGCGTGAGCTCCAGGCCAAGCTCTCGGAACGGCTCCAGAGCGCGAGGGGACGTGCTCTCCGGCACCAAGAGGTGAGTTATCGCCGTGGCCGGCATGATCAGGAAAGGCGAGGCCGCGCCGATCTTCTCGGTCGACGCCATGACGATGATCTCGGCCGAGGTTGCGGCGATCATCCGCTTGATGGTCGCTTCCTCCGCGTTTCCCGTGCTCAGACCGTACTCGGCATGGACGCCGGTCACTCCCATGAAGTAGGCGTCGGCGCGGATATTCCGGATCGCTTCGCTTGCTTGCGCTCCGACCGACACCATGGAGTGCTTGAAGAGACGGCCGCCGATCAATTGGACTTCGGCACGATGATCGACCAACTCTGCCGCAACCGTCGGGCTGTGCGTGACGATCATCAACCGAAGGTCCCGATCGATATGCCTGACCAGTTCGAGCGTGGTGGTTCCTCCGTCCAGGAAGATGACCTGCTCGGAGCGGATCAGTGCGGCGGCCGCGCGGGCAAGCGCGCTCTTCTCCGGCATTGAGATCTTGCTCCGCGCGGCCAGGTTCTCGGTGGCGCGCGATGCCGGCAGCGCCCCGCCATGGACGCGCAGCAGCAGCCCCTCCGCCGCAAGCTCGCGCAGATCGCGGCGAACCGTGTCCTCCGACACTCCCAAGGAGATCGCGCTCTCCTTTGCGACGATGCGACCTGTGCTTTTGAGAACGTCCAGCAAATGCTGCTTGCGCTGCTGGGTAAGCATGAAGGGGACCTATTCACGAAAAATCTTGACTCTGCACGATATTGCACGAAATTACGTGAATGTCACTGGCTCACCGTATCCGTATTCGCGACGTCCGCACCCTCTCGGACGACTGGTATGTGCTCAAGAAGACCACCTTCGACTGGCTGCGTTCGGATGGCAGCTGGCAGACGCTGAGCCGTGAGACCTACGACCGGGGAAACGGCGCGACGCTGTTGCCGTTCGATCCCGTCAAACGCACGATCTTGCTGACGCGCCAGTTTCGCT